>OGSV01000016.1_pt1 | contig 306683 bp, 330 predicted proteins | sample 1574221 | NCBI WGS metagenome assembly OGSV01 (sample SAMN03295823, study PRJEB24534) | human gut metagenome | isolation source: fecal sample 4 from infant 3 | host: Homo sapiens | place: USA: Pittsburgh, PA | collected 2014-07 | reverse complement strand
TTTCTATATTATTTATTTTTTATAATTGGATAGGAGGGATTGACAGCTTTTCAAATAGGATATATTTTATTTTCTTATGTTTGTTTATACTTTTTTTCTTTTTAATATATAAGTATTCTTCAAATAGAGAACTATATAAAAGATTATCGTCAAAATCTAAAAATATGGAAGAGATTTTAGTTTCCTTAGGAATATCTCCATTATCAATAGAAATAAATAATTTATTAAGAGAGCAATATAGATTATATCAAAAAGATATTGAAAAATATAAAGACAAACAAAAAGAAAATTTAACCTTTATAAATCAATGGGCACATCAAATGAAAACACCTCTTTCTGTAATAAATTTAATAGTACAGGAAAATGAAAATGAGCTCTATATGGATAATATAAAGAATGAATTAGAAAAGTTAAATAGAGGATTAGATATGGCTTTGTATATGGCACGGCTTGATGCTTTTACTCATGATTTTCATGCTGATAAGATAATGATAGAGCCCTTGATAAAACAAGTTATCAATGATATGAAGAGATATTTTATTATAAATAATGTTTTTCCAGAGATAGATATTCAAGAGAATTTAACTGTTTTTTCAGATTCCAAGTGGTTTATGTTCATTCTTGAGCAACTAATTACAAATGGTGTTAAATATTCCTATATGAAAAGTAACAAAATATATATAAAAGTCTATAAGGAATTGGATGAAGTAAAATTAGAAATAATTGATAGAGGGGTAGGGATTCCTAAAAAAGATATAAAAAGAGTTTTTCAGCCTTTTTATACTGGAGAGAATGGAAGAAGATTTGGAGAGTCTACTGGGATGGGGTTATATATCGTTGAAGAAGTATGTAAAAAATTATCTCATGATATAGAGATTGAATCGAAAGAAAACTTAGGAACTACTGTGAGGATAATATTTAACTAAGATTACAAAGATGTAATATAGATGAAATAAAAGTCGATAGTAGATATTTTCAAGGGATAATATAATAAGGCTATATTATATAAGAGAGGAATGGCATATATGAGAGAAATACTTAAAATAAGCAAACTTAATAAAGTATATGAAGGCAAAGTCGCCTATAAAGCCTTGAAAAATATTAACCTTAATATTGAAGAGGGAGAATTTGTCGGTATAATGGGACCATCAGGAAGTGGAAAGACTACATTATTGAATATTATATCTACTATTGATTTACCTACATCAGGAGAAGTGATTATTAATGGTTCTAATCCTCATGATTTAAATAATAGTGAATTAGCTATGTTTAGAAGGAAAGAATTAGGTTTTGTATTTCAGGATTTTAATCTATTAGATACCCTAACTATAGGGGAAAATATAATACTTCCTTTGACTTTGGATAAATATCCAGTAAAAGAGATGGAAGAAAAGCTCAAAGAAATAGTGAAAAAATTAGGGATTGAAGAAATACTGGATAAGAGAACTTATGAAATATCTGGAGGGCAAGCTCAGAGAGCAGCAATTGCCAGGGCAATAATAAATAGTCCCAGTCTATTATTAGCTGATGAACCAACTGGAAACTTGGATTCTAAGGCGGCTAAGGATGTTATGGAACTATTTTATAATATAAATGTTAAAGAAAAGGTTACTACTTTAATGGTTACTCATGATCCGTATACAGCTAGTTTTTGTCATAGGGTAATATTTATAAAGGATGGAGAGCTATATAATGAAATTTATCGTGGAAATAAACGAGAATTATTCTATCAAGAAATCATGGATATTCTTTCCTTGTTAGGAGGAGATAAAAATGACTTTACATCAATTGGCTTTTAATAATATTAAAAGAAATATGAATGCTTATACTGCATATTTTTTTAGTTGTATATTTGCAGTATTTATATTTTTTTCTTTTGCAATATCTTTATTCCATCCATTATTATTTAGCTCCTATGAAACTGGGTCTTCAATATTTATAGCTTTAACTATAGGAGAGGTTATAATTTTTTCCTTTGCTTTTTTATTTGTACTATATTCATTAAGTACATTTTTGAAAGCTAGAAAGAAAGAATTTGGAATTTTAACTATATTGGGAATGACTAAGAAAGATTTTAATAGACTAATATTTGTTGAAAATATAATGATAGGAGTTTTATCTATTTTATCAGGTTTGATAATTGGATTGGCTTTATCTAAACTATTTTTGATGTTCACTAGCAAGTTCTTAGGAGTTGAAAATTTAGGTTTTTATTTTCCATTAAAAGCTATAGCCCTGACTACTATCTGTTTTTCTATAATTTTTATACTGATTTCATTTATTACACCAAAACTAATTAGTATGGAAAAGACAGTGGAACTTTTAAAGGCAGGAAAAAAACCTAAGAAAGCTCCTAAAATTTCAATATCATTAGCCTTGATATCTATTTTTATGATAGGTTCTGGATACTATTTAGGTTTAACAGGAGATAGATATACACAAAGCTTTGTTCCCTATTTAATGGTGGGATTAATAGTTTTAGGTACTCTACTGTTATTTAATCAATTTAGTGTACTTGTATTGAATCTATTGAAAAAAAACAAAAAGATTTATTTAAATAAAACAAATTTACTATGGATTTCTAATCTTTCTTATAAAATAAAAGATAATGCAAGAATGTTATTTTTAGTGTCTATCACTTCTGCCGTAACTTTTATATCTGTAGGTTTACTTTATTCAATGAAGACTAATCAGGTTTCTTCAACTAAGATTCACTTTCCATTTCCTTTTACCTATGTATCCATGGAAGGAAATCAAGTGGAATTCACCCATTTGTCCAGAATAGAAGAAAGTCTCAAAGCTAAAGGGTTTTCTTATGGCAAATACGAGATAGAATATATAAAGGATACAATGGAAGGCAAAAAAGATTTCTATGCAATAAAACAATCAGACTTTAATAATATGGGATATGCCTTAGGTATAAAAGATATAAATGTTAATGAAAGTGAAGGAGTATTAATAAATTCTTATATGGACAGGAGAGAATGGGAAAAAGTAAAAGCATTCTATTCAGAAGTTTATCTAGATAGGAATGGATTAAAGTTTAATATAGTAGATACTATAGATGAAAATGTAGTTACTCAAGGCTTATTAAATACTATCATAGTAGTGGATGACCAGACTTTTAATAGTTTAAAAGGCAATATAGAGAAAGTATATCTTTATGATACAGAAAGATGGACGGAAACGGGAGAGATAGCTGTATCCTTGAAAAATGAATTTCAGCATAAATACGAAGACCCTTTTATATTCCTTACAGCCGGAGACATGTATGAAGTAGAACTACAGCAAGCAAATATATTATTATATATTGGATTTTTTATTTGAGTAATATTCTTTATAGGAGCAGGAAGCTTTTTATATTTTAGATTTTATAGTTCTCTAAATGATGAAAAGGAAAAATATAAAAATATTTCAAAACTGGGTTTATCCAATAAAGAGTTAAAAAAAGTTACAACAATTGAAACGGCCATTTTATTCTTTACTCCATATATTGTTGCTGCAATCCATTCTTTAATAGCTATAGAGATGTTAAAATCATCCTCTCAGGATATTATAGGCTCTAAATCTGTTGTAGTATTAATTGGATTTTTTATAGTGCAAGGGATATATTTTTTAGGAGTTAGGCAGAGGTTTAATAAGCATTTAGTAAAATATATAAGATAAAGAATATATTATGTTTTAAATAGATTTTTTAGAGATACTTCAATGAGATATACTATGAGAAAAGTAATTATTATAGTTATCCACCATTTGTCCATAATATATCCACAGGTAAAAAAGGACAAAATTAAATTATTGACAGTTTTACACAGACTTATACACATTATCCACAGAAATAATTCACAATCCACAATTTTAAATTCACATTTTATTAACAAAATGCATTTTTCAGAAAAAATTGTTAATAAAATTAGGATATTATGTTTTGTTTTAAATTAAAAAAAACTTAATATAATGTTATTATATTAAGTTTTAGGGTAATATATATAACAAATAGTATAAGCTATTATCTATAATGCTTATATGAAAGGAGCTGGGTTTATGAAATTAAATTTCACTGGAAAAAATATGGAAATAACAGATGCATTACGCGATGTAACAGAGAAAAAGCTAGGAAAATTGGACAAATATTTCCAAAAAGATATTGAGGGAAATGTCACTTTCAGTTCAGAAAAGAATAGGAAAATAATTGAGGTAACCATAAACCTACCTGGCACTATTATTAGAGCTGAAGAATCAACAGACGATATGTATGCATCCATTGATAAGACAGTTGATGTATTAGAAAGGCAAATTAGGAAACATAAGACAAAATTACAAAAAAGATACCAAAATAATGAAACCATTAGATTTGAAAATGTATTGCCTCTACCAATGGAGGATGATTCCGAAAAACCAAAACTAGTAAGAAAGAAGAGATTTGGACTAAAACCAATGTCATCAGAAGAAGCAATATTACAAATGGAGCTACTTAGACATAATTTCTACGTATTCTTAGATTCAGATAATGAAGGTGTAAGTATAGTTTATAAACGAAAAGACGGTAATTATGGATTGATAGAGCCAGAGCTTTAATATAGAATTACTTAAAAGGCAGGACGTATACCCTGCCTTTTTTATGTCAATCTTATAGTTGAAAGGAATATTAATAAGTGATAAAATAATATGATAGCTGTAATATTGAAGTTGAAAGGTGTGGTTTGGAATGGCGAGCCTATTTGAAAAATTATTTGGTACCTATAGCGATAGGGAATTAAAAAAGATTACACCTCTAGTAGATAAAATAGAATCACTAGATGGAGAGATGCAAAAATTAACAGATCAACAGTTAAAAGAAAAGACATTAGAATTTAAGAATAGATTAAATCAAAATGAAACCCTTGATGATATTTTACCAGAGGCTTTTGCAGTAGTGAGAGAGGCATCATATAGAGTACTTGGTATAAAACATTTTAGAGTTCAATTAATTGGTGGAATAATACTTCATCAAGGTAGAATCTCAGAGATGAAAACAGGAGAAGGTAAAACTTTAATGGCTACCTTACCAGCATATTTAAATGCCCTAACAGGTAAAGGTGTTCATATAGTTACAGTAAATGATTACTTAGCCAAAAGAGATAAAGAATGGATGGGTAAGGTATATGAATTTTTAGGTCTTACAGTTGGATGTATTGTTCATGGTATAAGTAATCAAGAAAGAAAGGCTGCTTATAATTACGATATTACCTATGGTACAAATAATGAATTTGGTTTTGATTATCTTAGAGATAATATGGTTATCTATAAAGAGGACATGGTTCAAAGACCGCTTTATTTTGCCATAGTTGACGAAGTGGATAGTATACTAGTAGATGAGGCTAGAACCCCTCTTATTATTTCAGGAACAGGAGACAAATCTACAAAGCTTTATGAAATGGCTGATAGCTTTGCAAGAACATTGACTAGTAGAATAATGGATCCTGGCGAAGAAAAGATGGATCCATTTAATAGAGAAATTAAAGAAGAAACTGTAGATTATGTAATAGACGAAAAAGCTAAGTCATGCTCTATTACTGAAAAGGGTACTGCAAAGGCAGAATCTTTCTTTGGTATTGAGAATTTATCCGATATAGAAAATATGGAAATAGCTCATCATGTTAATCAGGCTTTAAAAGCTAGATCTATAATGAAGAGAGATATTGATTATGTAGTGAAAGATGGAGAAGTAATTATTGTAGATGAATTTACTGGAAGACTTATGTATGGTAGAAGATATAGTGATGGACTTCATCAAGCGATAGAAGCTAAGGAAAAATTAAATGTAAAGAGTGAGTCCAAGACTCTGGCAACTATTACATTCCAAAATTATTTTAGAATGTATACTAAACTTTCTGGTATGACTGGTACTGCTAAAACAGAAGAAGCTGAGTTTAGAGAAATATATGATATGGACGTAGTTGAAATACCTACAAATAAACCTGTAATAAGACAGGATTTAGCAGATGTTATTTATCGTAGTGAAGAAGCTAAGTTTAGAGCTGTAGTAAGAGAGATCAAGGAGAAACATGCAACAGGTCAGCCTATATTAGTAGGTACTATTACTATTGAAAGATCAGAGTTGCTTTCCAAAATGCTAAAAAAAGAAGGTATTCCTCATGAAGTATTAAATGCAAAGCATCATGACAGAGAGGCAGAGATAGTAGCTCAAGCCGGTAGATTCGGTTCGGTTACTATAGCTACCAATATGGCTGGTAGAGGTACAGATATAGTCCTTGGAGGTAATCCTGAATTCCTTGCAAAGCAAGAGATGAGAAAGAAAGGATTTACAGATGAAATCTTATCTTTAGTAGATAGTTTCTATGATACGGATAATGAAGAAGTTCTAGCAGCAAGAAAGACTTATCAAGAATTACATGATAAATATAAAGTAGAAACTGATGCAGAAAATAAAAAGGTATTAGAAGCTGGTGGACTTCACATAATTGGTACAGAAAGACATGAGTCAAGACGTATAGATAATCAGCTTAGAGGACGTGCTGGTAGACAGGGAGACCCTGGTTCTTCAAGGTTTTACATATCCTTAGAAGATGATTTGATGAGATTATTTGGTGGAGAAAGAATAATTAATCTAATAGATGGTTTAAAAATGCCAGAAGATGAGCCTTTGGAACATTCAATGCTTACAAAATCCATAGAAAATGCCCAAAAGAAGGTAGAGGGAAACAACTTTGGTATTAGAAAGCATGTATTAAAATATGATGATGTTATGAATAAACAAAGAGAAGTTATCTATGGAGAAAGAAGAAAAGTATTAGAGGGAGAAGATTTAAGATCTCATATCCAGGAGATGGCTAAATCTCTAGTAATGGATAATATTGAAATATATACTAGACAGAGTAAATATCCAGAGGAGTGGGATCTAGAGGGATTAGAAAATTATGTAATGAATCTTTTCGATATCAATAAAAAATTCTTATCTTTCACAGATATAGAAAGTATTACAAAAGAAGCATTAATAGATAAAATAATTGAAAAGGCTGAAGAAAAATATAAAGCTAAGGAATTAGATTTTGGTGAAGAAAGATTTAGAGAAGTAGAAAGAGTAGTTTTGCTTCAAGTAGTAGATAGTAAATGGATGGATCATATAGATGCTATGGATCAGTTAAGACAAGGAATTGGTCTTAGAGCATATGGGCAAGAGGACCCTGTTCGTGCATATCAGAATGAAGGATTTGATATGTTTAATGAAATGACCCATAGTATTTGGGAAGATACTGTAAGATTCCTCTATCAAGTAGAAAATCCTGAAAAGGTTCAAAGAAAGAAAGTAGCAGAACCTGTATCTACCAATGCAGATGAAATAAGCAAAACTATTGTAAATAAAGAGAAAAAAGTAGGAAGAAATGATCCTTGTCCATGTGGCAGTGGAAAGAAATATAAGAAATGCTGTGGACAGAATGAGTAGTTAATAGTGAATAACTAATAGTGAATAGTTAAAAGACAAAAGACCCTAAACATCTACTAAAAACTTTTCACTATTCACTTTTCACTATTAACTAAAAAAATGGGGTGATATATTGCAGGATATTTATTTAGATAAAGAAAAACTTAATGAAATAAAAGAGACTGTTGAAGAATTGGGTGTTTCACTTTGACATCCAAGGACTTAGGGATAAGGTTATTGATTTAGAGCAGCAATCCTATGAAGAGGATTTTTGGAAAGAGATAGATAAAGCCCAAAAAACCATGCAGGAAATTAAGTCCTTGAAAAATCAAGTTAAAGAGTATGATGATTTGATAGAAGCAATAGAGGATTTAGAAACGTTAATAGATTTAGTCCTTGAAGAAGAAGCTTATGATATGTATAAGGAAATAGAAACAGGACTTAAGGAATTGTCCATAAAGGCAGATGAATTCAAATTAAGTACCCTATTATCCGGTGAGTTTGATAAGAATAATGCGATTCTTTCGATACACTCTGGAGCAGGAGGATTGGAAGCTCAAGATTGGGCTGAAATGCTCTTAAGGTTATATCGAAGATGGGCAGAGCAAAAAGGATTTCAAGTTGAAACCTTGGATCTTTTAGCAGATACTGAGGGTGGTATAAAATCTGTTACATTACTTATAAAGGGATATAATGCATATGGATATTTAAAATCTGAAAAAGGAGTTCATAGATTAGTAAGAATATCTCCATTTGACTCTGCTGGAAAGAGGCATACATCCTTTGCTAGTATAGATGTATATCCAGAGTTAGATGATGAAGTAAATATTGAGATTAATCCTTCAGATTTAAAAATAGATACTTATAGATCTGGTGGTGCTGGAGGTCAGCACGTAAATACAACAGACTCCGCGGTGAGAATTACACATATTCCCACGGGTATCATAGTTCAATGTCAAAATGAAAGATCTCAAATCAGTAATAGGCACACTGCTTTAAATATGCTAAAGGCTAAGTTAGTACAATTAAAAGAAGAAGAGCAAAAAGAAAAAATAGAAGACCTTCAGGGCAGCTATAATCAAATAGGCTGGGGATCACAAATAAGGTCTTATGTGTTCCACCCATATAGTATGGTGAAAGATCATAGAACCAATGCAGAAGTTGGAGATGTATATGGTGTAATGGATGGAGATATTGATATTTTCATAAATGAATATTTAAAACAAAAAGCCCTTTCATAAAAAGGGCTTTTTAATCGTAAAGTATCAAACATTAATTTAACTTTGGGATTTAAGACTTTGCTTGTTATTAAAGCTTTTTTATAGTAAAAGAGGAATTTTTGATTTTACGTCGAATAATTAATAATAGGAAAGTTCGTTTATGACCTAACCCAGTGAACGTAGATCCTATCGGACACCACTAAATTAAGCCCTATGGGGTAAATAGAGGTTGTGAACTGTAGGTAGGTCAAACGCAACACTTGCTACGCTCACTAACGTTCGCTTCGCTGTTCGTTTTGTCTACAATTGGCTAGTACTTATTGGACGAAAAGGCAACGAATAGAATTTATTATTGAGAGTGTCCGTTAGGACCAAATCTATGCGAATCTGAGAGCCCTTACAGGACTACTGAATTATATCCTGCGGAGCAAAGCAAGGTTGCAAATAAATTTGTGTTTCGAGACTGCGATAATTAAGTGGAGGGAAGATGAATATGGATATTTTAAAAGTGCTTGTTGATGAGTTTAAATTAAAACCTTATCAAGTAAAAAATACAGTGGAATTATTAGATGAAGGTAATACTATACCATTTATAGCCAGATATAGGAAGGAACAGACAGGAGAGTTACAAGACGTTGTTATAAGAGATTTATCAAATAGGTTAACTTATTTAAGAAACCTAGAGGCAAGAAAAGAAGAAGTTATAAGGCTTATTGATGAGCAGGGAAAACTTACTGATGAACTGAGAAAAGAAATTATAGATTCAGAAACACTCCAAAGAATTGATGATTTATACAGACCATTTAGACCAAAGAGAAGAACTAGAGCTACTATTGCAAAGGAAAAAGGCTTGGAGCCTCTTGCAGAAATCATATTTACTCAATCCTTAGATAAGGAAGAATTTAAAAATAGAATAATTAGCTTTATAGATGAAGAAAAGGGAGTAAATAACGAAGAAGAAGCTTTAGCTGGTGCTATGGATATTATTGCTGAAATAGTATCTGATGATCCGGATAATAGGGAAATCATTAAGAAAATTATTAATGATAAGGGAATTTTAGTAGTAGAAGGAGTAGACAAGGAAGAAAAAACTGTATATGAGATGTATTATGATTATAAAGAGCCTGTAAAAGCCATAGCAAATCATAGAATATTAGCTATAAATAGAGGAGAAAAGGATAAAAAGTTAAAGGTTGCATTAAATATAGATGGTGTTGATTTAATAGAGTTACTAGGAGATAGACTGATAAAAGATAAAAGCAAAGATACTGCAATTTACATACAAAGAGCGGTGGATGATGGCTATAAGAGACTACTCTTTCCTTCAATAGAGAGAGAAATAAGAAATAACTTAACAGAAAGAGCTGAAGAGGAAGCTATAAAGGTTTTTGCAATAAACTTAAAACCGTTATTGCTTCAGCCGCCAATTAAAGGAAAAACCGTAATGGCAATAGATCCTGGATTTAGAACTGGATGTAAGGTTGCCGTAGTTGATGAAACAGGCAAAATGCTAGATTATATTACAGTGTATCCTACAGAGCCTCAAAATAAGATAGAGGAAACAAAGATTAAGTTAAAAGCGTTAATCCAAGAGTATAGTGTAGACATAATATCCATTGGAAATGGTACAGCATCTAGAGAAACTGAAATGGTAGTAGCTGAAATGTTAAAGGAAGTAAACAGAGAAGTCTCCTATATAATAGTTAGTGAAGCAGGAGCATCAATATATTCTGCATCAGAAGTAGGAATAAAAGAATTTCCAGATTTAGACGTATCCATTAGAGGAGCTGTATCTATTGGAAGAAGGCTGCAAGATCCTATGGCAGAATTGGTGAAAATTGAACCAAGACATATTGGTGTAGGACAATATCAGCATGATTTAAACCAAGGGAAACTTGATGAAGCTCTTACAGGAGTTGTAGAGGATTGTGTAAATAGTGTAGGAGTAGATTTAAATACTGCATCTCCATCTCTATTAAAATATGTAGCTGGAGTATCTACTAGAGTTGCAAATAGTTTAGTTAAAGCTAGAGAAGAAATGGGTAAGTTTACCAGCAGGAAAGAACTCCTCAAGGTAAAGGGATTAGGAGAAAAGACTTTTGTCCAATGTGCAGGATTCTTGCGTATCCCTGGAGGTGATAATCCTTTAGATAATACAGGAGTTCATCCAGAATCCTATGAGGTAGCAGAAAAGCTACTTAAGATGGATTACTCTAAAGGAGAAATAGAAAAGATATCAGAGGAATTAGATATTGGGATTCCAACCCTTGAGGATATAATCAAAGAACTTGAAAAGCCAGGGAGAGACCCTAGAGATGAGATGCCGAAACCTATTTTGAGGCAAGATGTTCTTAAAATAGAAGATTTGAAGAAAGATATGGTACTAAGTGGTACTGTAAGAAATGTAGTAGACTTTGGTGCCTTTGTGGATATAGGAGTAAAAGAAGACGGCTTAGTTCATATATCCCAACTTTCTAATAGATTTATTAAGCATCCTAAGGAAGTTGTTAAAGTAGGGGATATAGTTAAAGTTAGAATAGTGGAAGTAGATATGGAAAGAGGAAGAATCGCTTTAAGTATGAAGGAAGCTTAGGCAATTAACAGTTTACAATTCATAATTCATAATTATAGGGAGCGAGTTTTGCTCGCCCGTAAATAATCATTGAATAATCAGAATATAAAATATATAATATTATTTAGGGTAACGAAATAAAAATAAGGGGGAATTTTAGTGATATTTATTAAAAATGGTACAATATACACTATGGCAGGAGATGTAATAGAAAATGGTTCAATACTTATAAAAGAGGGTAAGATAGTAGAAGTAGGGAAAGATATAATTGCCCCGCTAGATGCAGAGGTAATTGATGCTGAAGGTAGAATGGTAACTCCAGGATTTATCGATGCTCATTGTCATTTAGGAATGTGGGAAGAAAGTATAGGATTTGAAGGTGACGATGGAAATGAAATGACAGATCCTATAACACCTCAGTTAAGGGCAATCGATAGTATCAATCCTATGGATATTTCATTTGAAGAAGCATACCAAGGTGGAGTAACTACTGCTATAACTGGTCCAGGTAGTGCAAATGTAATAGGTGGTACTTTTGTAGCTATAAAGACTTATGGAAATAGAGTAGATGATATGATAATAAAAGACCCAGTGGCTATGAAGATAGCTTTTGGTGAAAATCCAAAAAGAGTATATAATGCTCAAAGCAAATCTCCTATGACTAGAATGGCTACAGCTGCAATACTTAGAGATACTCTATTTAAGGCAAAGACTTATCTAGAAAAGAAAGAAAGAGCAGAAGAACCTTCAAAAATGCCTGATTATGATATGAAGATGGAAGCTCTAATACCAGTTCTTAAGAAGGAAATTCCTTTAAAGGCTCATGCTCATAGGGCTGATGATATATTTACAGCTATTAGAATAGCTAAAGAATTCGATGTAGATATTACACTAGACCACTGTACAGAAGGTCATTTAATAGCTGACCAACTAGCTAAGGAAGGAAAACCTGCTATAGTAGGACCAACATTTGGTAATAGATCTAAATTTGAATTAAAAAACAAATCTTTTGATACTCCTAGAATATTAAACGAAGCAGGAGTTAAATTTGCAATAATTACAGATTCTCCAGTAATACCTTTACAGCATCTGCCATTATGTGCAGGACTTGCTCACAATGCAGGACTTCCTGAAATGGAAGCGTTAAAAGCTATTACAATAAATGCTGCTGAAATAGTAGGGTTACAAGATAGAATAGGAAGTATTGAAGTAGGTAAAGATGCAGATATTGCTATATTTGATGGAAATCCATTAAAAGACATAGACTGTAAAACCTTTGCTACAATAATTAATGGAGAAGTAGTTTATAAAAGATAGTGAATAGTGAATAACTAAGAGTGAATAGTTGAAAATACAAAGCGTTTTAATCTTTTTAACTATTCACTTTTCACTATTAGCTATTCACTGCATTTTGGAGGTGTTTATATGAAGCTAGGATTTATAGTTAATCCTATTGCAGGTATGGGAGGCAGAGTAGGATTAAAGGGGACAGATGGACCTGAAGTTCTAGAAAAGGCTAGAACCCTTGGAGCAGTACCAGAATCTCCAGATAAGGCCAAAAAGGCATTAAAGGTTCTATTACCTCTTAAAGATGAACTGGAGATATACACCTATCCAGGAAATATGGGTGAAGAAGAGGCAAATGACATAGGATTCGAACCAATAGTATTAGAAACTGAAAAGAATAATTTTAGTCCTAAGGACACAGAGGAAGCTGCAAAAAAGATGGTTGAGAAAGGAGTAGATTTAATACTATTTGCTGGCGGAGATGGTACTGCTAGAAATATTTATTCTGCCATTGGTACAGGGGTGCCAGTTGTAGGAATACCGGCAGGAGTTAAAATTCACTCCGGAGTTTATGCGAACCACCCAAAGGCGGCAGGAGAAATTGCTTTTAAATATCTTCAAGATGAACATATGGAGACAATAGAAGCTGAAGTAATGGATATAGATGAAGATGCTTTTAGAGAAGGTGTGGTAACGGCAAGACTATATGGATATATGAGAATCCCGCTAGAACCAAAATTAATTCAAACAACTAAATCAGGCGGTGGATTAGGGTCAGAAGAAGAGGCTCTAAATGGAATTGCTGATAGAATTATCGAGGAAATGGAAGAAGAACCAGATACTTTCTTTATAATAGGTTCTGGAACATCAACTCGACCTATTATGGAAAATCTAAATTTACCTAATACTTTATTAGGGATAGATATAGTAAAAAATAAGGAATTGATAGCTTCTGATGTAAATGAAAAGCAGATTCTAGATATAATCAGCGGATATAAGGCTAAAATAGTTGTAACTGTTATAGGTGGTCAGGGTTATATCTTTGGAAGAGGTAATCAGCAAATTAGTGCAGAGGTTATCAAAAGAGTAGGGAAAGAAAATATCCGAATAGTAGCACCTAAGAATAAAATTTTAGCTCTGGAGGGTAGACCACTTCTGGTTGATACAGGAAATGAAGAGGTAAATAGTATGTTCAATGGATATATGAAGGTTATAAATACCTATTATGCTGAGTCTATAGAAAAGGTAGAAGGATTATAGCTATGAAAAAAGGCCCTAAATTGGAATACAAATTTCATTTAGGGCCTTTTTATTTTTAGAAGCTAATTAATTGTGTATACATATTCCGCTTGAGTCCAGTAGAGCTTCAAATATGGCTTCTGAGGTAGTTGGGTGAGGATGGATTGTTTTAGTTAAATCCTCTACCTTAAGTTTATTAGTCATTGCTATAGATATTTCATTGATTAAATCTGTAGCATTTGGACCTACTATAGAAGCACCAAGTATTTCCTTAGTGGATTTATCAACAATAATTTTTACGAAGCCTTCTGAAACTCCTAATGTTAAAGCCTTTCCATTGGAGGCAATAGGGAACTTTCCTATCTCTATATCCATATTATTATCTAGGGCATATTTTTCACTAATTCCTACACTTGCGATTTCAGGATCTGTAAATATAGCACTTGGCACAACATTATAATTCATATTATCTTCTATACCCATTATATTATTAGCAGCTACAACACCCTGAGTAGAAGCTATGTGAGCCAATTGTATTGTTCCAGTAGCATCTCCGACAGCAAAGATATTTGGAATACTTGTCATCATTTTTTCATTAACCTTTATACCACGTCTATTATCATTTAATTCCATATCTAATTTATCGATACCAAGGTTATCTAAATATGGTTGTCTACCTATTGATATCAGCACTTTATCTGTGGTTAAATATTTTTTATTTCCATTATTAGTAAAGGTAATAATACATCTTCCCTTCTCGTCCTGAATAATTTCTTCTACCTTAGAACCAGTATATATACTGATTCCTTTATTTTCAGCAATTTCTTCTATTTCTTGAGATACATCCTCATCTAGACCGGGTAAAAGTCTATCCATGAATTCCACTACAGATACTTTTGTACCAAAGGTATTGAAGATAAATGAGAACTCCATTCCTATTACTCCACCGCCGATTACTACCATTTCCTTTGGAAGTTCATTTATTTCCATTATTTCCGTACTGCCTAATACATTATCTAAGTCAATTCCCGGTATCGGTAATTTACTCGTAGTTGAGCCTGTTGCAATAATTATATATTCTGCTTTTATTGTAGTTTCTAGATATTTGGTTTTTACAAATACAGTATTCTTATCTAAGATTTCACCAGAGCCTTTAACAAATTTAATATTGTTTTTTTCCAATAAATGACTAATTCCTTCTCCTAATTGAGTAATAACTTGATTTTTTCTGGAGATTACCTCATTAATATCTAGACTATAATTTTCAACCTTGCAGCCATAGTTGTGAGATTCCTTAATATTTTTAAAGACATCTGCAGATTTTACCAAAGACTTTGTAGGTATACATCCTCTGTTTAGGCATGTTCCCCCTATGCTATCTTTTTCAACAAGGATTACATCTGCCCCTAATTGAGCCAGCCTAATAGCAGCCACATAACCACCGGGACCTGAACCTATTATAGCTACTTTAGCATCTAGCTTTTCTTCTTTAGGCTTTATTAAACCTTTAAAATAGTCAAAGGAAGGTTCTTCTTTCTTTTCAATCTGAACTTCTTCTCCATCTACTACTGCCAAAATATCTCCTAATTTTAGATTTGCTCCTAATTTTACTTTTATATCTTTAATAACTCCCTTTACATTCACATCTAAATCCATTGTTGTTTTATTTACTTCTATTGCAAGTAAAGGAGTATTTGGGTCTATGCTATCTCCAGGTTTTTTATAAATCTTAGTAACCTTACCCTTCTTAATTCCATTTAAGCCTTCAAACTTGACTTCGAGAATCATTTTACTTCCTCCCAATCCTATTATTTGAAATCGTTTTCAAATTCATCTATGCTGGCTTTAAGTAAGGTTGAAGAGTATGCCATAGAAGGACCTCCACCGAAAGCTACTGCCACCATAGCGGCCTCCATAATTTCCTCTCTAGTAGCACCGCTTTCTAATGCCTTATAAACATGGAAGGCTATACAGTATTCACAACGATTATAAGCACCAATTGCAACACTTATTAATTCCTTTGTTTTAGTATCAAGGGCGCCGTCTTCATAAGTAGTGCCTAATAAATTCATGAATGCACCTAAATGCTTTTCATTACTAATACCTACATCTTGTAAACCGTTAATAAACTCATTTAAATAATCTCTTGGACCTTTGGACATTTAAATTCCTCCTTATATTATACTTGCTATACTAATACTTAGTATAGCAAGTATAATATAATAGGTCAACAAAATTTTCACAATTTTTGACCTATATTTAATAAGATTTTTTCTATTACCTTCAAAAATATTTGAATTTCCTCTTCTGAAATATCCATAGTGAAAGTATCTGCCATCTTTTGGCCTTCTGGTAATAGTTCTTCCCTGTAATGTTTACCTTTATCTGTCAACGAAATGATAGTTATTCTTCTATCATTTTTATCCTTAGTTCTAAGAATATAATCTTCCTTTTCCATTCTATCTATTAATCTGGCAACTGTGGATTCCTTTATATCCATTAAATCTCCTAATTCCTTTTGATTGATTCCATCATATTTACCCAAATAATAAAGGGCTATCCATTGGACCCTGGTTATGCCTAATTTCATCAATCTATCATTGAATTCATCTGCCATTTTTTTAGCTGCTTTATTGGTAATAAAAGAAATACATGCATCTAAATCAAACAATATAAACACTCTCCTATCTATATATATTATAACCTATGATTAAGGTTTTGTGAAAGAGGGGAGTATTATATTTTGAGGATGCTTAATACTTGACAATAGATATATGGAGATTTATAATTAAATTAAGATATATCTTCAGGGGGAGGTGTAAGTCCTCACCGGCGGTAAAGCCCGCGAACCGATAAATTCGGTTGACTTGGTTAGATTCCAAGGCCGACAGTTACAGTCTGGATGGAAGAAGATGTAGTAGACTTAAATTATTTTGATTAGTCTATTTTTGGACCCCGGAGATTTTCTTCGGGATTTTTTTATGACCTAACACAGTGAGCAAATAGATTTGAGTTGCAAAACTGCGATAATCCCGAGAAAATAAAACTTTTGGAGGGATTTTATGTACACATTAAGTAAAGAGACATGGAATACTAAAACCATGGTAAAGATTTCTGTGCTTGGAGTAATTTCTTTTATTCTTATGTTTTTTGAAATTCCAATGCCATTTTTAGCGCCAACATTTATGAAGATTGACATTAGTGACTTACCATCTTTAATTGGTTCCTTTGCCATAGGACCTATGGCAGGAGTAATAATTCAACTTTTAAAGAATGTATTAAATGTTTTAATCGAAGGAAGCACGACTGGTGGAGTAGGAGAATTGGCTAATTTTGTAGTAGGTTCTGCATTTGCTTATACAGCAGGGTTTGTATATTATAAGAAGAAGACCTTTGGAAGAGCTGTAGTAGGGCTATTATTAGGAACTGTAATCATGACTATAGTTATTACTCTTGCAAACTACTTTATAATGTTTCCCCTATATGCAAAGCTAATGGGGCAGGATATACAAGTATTTGTAGATATGGGTACTGCAATAAACAAAAATATAACGGATTTAAAAACCATGATGCTAATTTCAGTAGTACCTTTTAATCTACTAAAAGGTGTTATGATAACAGCATTGACATTATTAATATATAAAAGAGTATCACCTATACTTCATAAATAAAAAATTGATAGAGAATGTTCTCTATCAATTTTTTTCATTTTAACTTCTCATCAATGAATTTCAATAAAAGTCAAGTTAGCAATTTTTTAAAGGTAAAAGTACATTTCAAGTGAGGATTATATATATTGACATGTATTGGCAATAAGGTTACAATATATCTAACCTGATTAGGTATCGGAGGAGATAAATTGAGTTATTCAAGCGAGGTTTTGAGAGGAAATACAGAAACTATCATTTTAGCCATTCTTATGGAGAATGATTCATATGGTTATGAAATTATGAAAACTATTATAGAGCGCGGAAAAGGATTAATAGATATTAAAGATGCTACAGTTTATACTGCTTTCAAACGTATGGAAAAAGATAAATTAATTACAAGTTATTGGGGAAACGAAGAAAGCGGTGCAAGGCGAAAATATTATAGAATTACCCCCCAAGGTAGGGAAATATATATTCAGAAAGTCAATGAATGGAAGGAAATAACTATTATTATGAATAATTTGATTGGGAGTGGGCTATAATGGAGGAAAAATTAAAAAGATATATAAATAGGAAGTTTCTGCTATACCCTAAAACAAAGGAGATTCTGGAAGTTCGTGATGAGTTATACTCCATAATGCTAGATAAATATAATGATTGTTTAAATATGGGGATTACACAGGAAGAGTCTTATAAGAGGGCAACTGAAATGACGGCTGATTATAAGGAAGCAATTAGAGAAGTAGAAAAAGGTAGTTCTCTTGGAGCATTGAAAAAAACCCTTGTTAATATAGGCTCATTTACTACATTTTATTTCATTATACTGACATTTATATATTTTTTTGTAAGCGTGATTATTTTAAAATCTTTTAATAAAACATGGCTAATTGTTGTAGGGGGTTCTTTTATATATTTAGTATATTTTTCAATAAGCTTATATGAATATGCTAAATTGTTTAGTTTCAAAGCACTCGGAAGATGGGGTATAGCATTTATCTATATTAGTTTAATACCATTAATCTATGTATTTCCATCATTATATTTATCTATAGTATATTCAAAAAATATATGGAACCGTAGTTGGCTAATAATTATAATTATAGTATTTTTCTACATAATAACAGATTATATAGTAAATAGAAAGCATATATCAATTGTAGAAAAAGATATTCGACTTTTTGCTTCAGGATTTATATTAACAACATTTTTATATTTATTCATATCAATGAAATTTAAGATTTGGAGTATTGCTTGGGTTCTATATGTGCTTTATTTATCATTGATATCAATTATATTCCACATTGGTAGAAATAAAAGAATGGATTAAAGGGAGAGGTGCTAATTATGAGTCTTATAGATATTTGTGTTTTTGGAGATTCGATTGGCAAAGGCATAGTATTACAGTCTGAAACAAGTCGATATAAGGTAATTAAAATGAATTTAGAGAAAATATTTGGGTTGGAAGAAATAAATATTAGAAACTATTCTATGTTTGGATGCACTGTTTCAAAGGGTTTATCAAATATTAAGAGACATGCAACTGAAATTATGAAATATAAAAATGTCTTTTTAGAATTAGGCGGTAATGACTGTGACTTTAATTGGAAAGAAATAGCCGAGAATCCAGAAAAAGAACATTTTCCTAATACACCGATTATTGAATTTAGAAGATTATATGAGAGTTTAATTGGAGAAATACGTAATAACGGTGGGAGTCCAATAATGATTAATCTTCCACCTCTTGATCCTAAGAGATATTTTAATTGGATCTCTAAGGATTTAAATGAGAGAGGTATATTGCAATGGCTTGGTGATGTTAATATGATTTATAGGTGGCAAGAAATGTATAATGTAGAAGTTATGTTATTGGCTAATAAAATGGGTGTTCCAATAATTGATATACGTTCTGCATTTTTGAAATATAATAATTATAGTGATTTTTTATGCTCTGATGGTATTCATCCCAACGATGCTGGATATGAGCTAATTTATAAGACCATTGGAGAGCAGTATATGTTTACTATTGGTTATTAAAATTAATAATTATAATTATGGAAGGAGTGTTAAATATGTCTAAATTTGTTTTAACATGTTGTTCTACAGCAGATATGCCCTATGAATATTTTTTAAAAAGGGATATACCTTTTGCTTCTTTTCATTTCAACATGGACGGGAAAGAATATATAGATGATCTCGGTCAGACTATGTCTTTTGAAGAATTTTACAGTAGAATTGAGGGGGGAGCAATGCCTACTACCTCTCAGGTAAATGTAGGAGAGTTTATAGATCTTTTTGAACCTTTTCTTAAGGAGTCAAAAGATATTTTGCATATTTCTCTTTCTACAGGTTTATCAGGTGCTTATAATTCAGCATGTATGGCAAAGGAAGAATTATTATCTAGGTATCCGGAACAGAAAATTATGATTGTTGACTCTCTAGGTGCTTCTTCAGGTTATGGATTACTTACTGATTTAGCTGCTGATATGAGAGATAGAGGTTCAAGTATTGAAGAGGTTTATGAATGGTTAGAGGGAAATAAATTAAATGTACATCATTGGTTTTTCTCTACTGATTTAACGCATTATAAACGTGGTGGTCGTATATCTGCTACATCTGCAGTTGTAGGGAATCTATTAAATATATGTCCTTTATTAAATATGAGCTATGATGGAAAGTTGATTTCCCGTGAAAAAATTCGTGGGAAGAAGCATGTAATTGCAGAAATAGTGAAAAAAATGAAGAAACATGCAGAGAATGGGATAGAGTATTCAGGTAAATGTTTTATATCCAATTCTGCATGTTATGATGATGCACGTATGGTTGCTGATTTAATTGAAGAAAAGTTCCCTAATCTAAAGGGGAAGGTAATGATTAACAGTGTAGGTACCGTAATAGGTTCTCATACAGGCCCTGGCACAGTTGCTCTTTTCTTCTTAGGAGATAAGAGAATAGATTAATTTTAAACGATTATTCCTCCATGGATTAGTTAACATTTGCTATTATAGCATAGTATTAATCATATGGAGGATAATTATTATTTTAGTCCATTTTTAGCAATAACTACTTTTATGTCTTCATAAGTAAATTCTTCTGGTAATAATTCTTTTATTGGCTTTAATCTTTCAAATCCTATTCTATTTATTACTTCCAGTATCTTTTCCTCTTTTATAGGGGTGAGAAATCTTGACCAATTTACAGTTTGGCCTTGTTCTTCACATTTAGAAAGATGCTCAATAATAGTATTTATGGTAAAATTTCTTGTTTTTGATATTTCTTCTAAAGATAATCCTTCCTGATAACAATTGTAGGTTGATTTATACCTATCCACTAAATCCTCTCTTACTATTTTTTCATCTCGGGAAATGATTGAGGAAACTCCATTTTTTATACAGTAATCAGTGATTACCTTTAGAAAGACTTCACCATAGCTTTCATATTTCTTTAGGCCTAATCCTTTTATCATCATCATAGATTCCTTATCTTGAGGAAAAAGGGATGCCATTTCAATTAGTGTAGAATCATGGAATATCATAAATGGAGCTAATTTCTTATCTTGAGATAGAGAATATCGTACTGATTTTAATTCTTGGAATAATTCTTCATCGAAGTTTTCATTCATATCCTTTATTGATAATCCCTTTTTATCTTTAGATGATTTAATTTCTATTAAATGCTTCTTATGATATACTTTAACTTGTCCTCTTAAGACCTCTCCAGCAGTTTGGGATAATTTTAATACTGGAAATTTATCTGCTGTTACATAGATATATCCTCTAGAAACCAAGGTCATTATAATTTCTCTTAATGAGCCTTCACTATATTCCTTCATAATCCCATAGGTTGAAACATTATCTAGGCCAAACTCTATTATCCTCTTATTTTTTGAACCTCGAAGTACCTGAATTACTGTAGTCAGTCCATATCTTTCCTGGACCCTATATATACAGGACAGTATTTTTTGAGATTCTATGGTAATATCCACCATCTCAGACCTATCTAAACAATTTCCGCAATTTCCACAGCTTGACTCAGTTATCGTTTCCCCAAAATACTCCAATATACTATTTCTCAAACAGTTATTTGTATGACAGTAGTCAATTAGATATTGAAGATTTTGATATAATAAAGTTTCCCTTTCCATAGATATAGGATTGCTCTGTATCAATAATTTTTGCTTTACTATATCTGAAGGTGAATATAATAGGGTACAGCGACTGGGTTCTCCGTCACGGCCTGCACGTCCGGCTTCTTGATAGTATGCCTCCATATTTTGAGGCATATTATAATGGATTACAAATCTAACATCTGGCTTATCTATGCCCATACCAAAGGCATTGGTGGCTATTATTATCTGAACTCTATTAAATATAAAATCATCTTGATTTCTCTGGCGAATATTTGCATCCATTCCACCATGATATCCTATTACGGAAAAGCCTTCTTCACTTAGCTTCTCAGTTAATGATTCTACAGTTTTCCTTGTGGAGCAGTAGATGATCCCTGACTCATTTTGAAAGCTATTTCTTATATAATCTACTATATATGAATATTTATTGCTTACCTTTAGAACCTGATAATATAAATTTGGCCTATCAAATCCGATTATAGACTCTATAGGATTTTTAAGGGCTATCAAAGACTTGATTTCCCTAACTACTTCTTTGGTGGCTGTTGCCGTATAACAAGCGACTATAGGTCTATTATAAAAGGTTTTGATAAACCTTGGAATTTCTACATAGGATGGTCTAAAATCATGACCCCATTGACTGATGCAATGAGCCTCATCAACTGCCACCATAGATACTTTGATGCTATTTACTAAATTAATAAAGGAAAAAGTATTTAAACGTTCCGGAGCTACATAGATTATTTTATATTTGCCTTCTTTTATTTCTTGTACTCTATAATTAAATTCATTATCATCTAAAGTACTGTTTATGAATGTGCCTGATATTCCGATCTCATTTAATGCATCTACTTGATCTTTCATCAGTGATATTAAGGGTGAAACAACTATTGTAACACCTTCCAGCAATATAGCCGGTAATTGATAGCAAAGAGATTTTCCACCTCCTGTAGGCATTATACCTAGGACATCTCTTCCTGCTAAAATTCCTCTTATTAAATTTTCCTGACCCTCTTTAAACTCCGTATATCCAAAATAAGTTTTAAGAGCATTATAAATATCCAAATATACCACCTCATACATAATTTTATACTTTTATTCACCTAATATCAAGAATATAAGAGAAGATATAAATGTGTTATCATATGCTATTTTTATGATATAATGTGTGTCGTAGGTCTGCATTTTGTGAAATTGATAATATTGATGAAATTACAGGGGAAGAGTTATATGGAAAAATCTAAAATTTTAGTGTTAGAAGACAATAAAATAATAAGAGAAGGAATTAAGGAGTATTTGGAAGAAAATAATTATATAGTCGAGGAAGTTACTACAATCGAAGAATTTTATAATAAATTTATTGATGATATAGATATATTTTTATTAGACATTAATCTTCCAGATGGAAATGCCTTTAATATTGCCCCTAAAATAAAAAAATTGAAAAAACCTATAATTTTTCTTACTGTTAGAGATGAAGAAGAAGATATAATAAATGGTCTAAAAATTGGAGGAGATGACTATATTACAAAACCTTTTAAACTAAGTATTTTAAAGGCGAGAATAGAAACTGTTTTAAGAAGATATAAAAATGAAAATGGTAGATTTATTTATTATGATAAAATGGTTTTAGATATTGAAGGAACAGCACTCTACATAGACGGTAACGAAGTAGAATTAAGACCTAAGGAATATTTATTATTAGAAACTTTCATGAAGAATATAGAAAAAACCTTGACCAGAGATTTTCTTATGGAAATTACTTGGGATAACTATGAAGAATTTGTTAATGACAATACTTTATCAGTCACTATTAAAAGATTAAGGGAAAAACTTGAAATCTACGGTAAAAATATTAAAACTATAAGAGGTTTAGGATACAAATTAGAGAGCTATAAATAGACTTAGGAGAATAAATATGAAAAACAAGAAAATATTTATAATTATATTTCTTACAAGCTTAATATTATTCTTTTTCTTATATAAAGTTATTGACGGAATATATTATAGAGAAGTTTCCAATTTAATTGATTTGGAGGTTTATGGATATGGCGGTTCTATGACCATTTATGGAGATAGATCTCTTGTATTAATATTAATAGTCTTATTTAGTATTATTACATCTTCTGTTTTTATTTATATTTATAATCAAAGGGAAAAAAACTTTTTAGAATATATAAAAATGATAAAATCAAAGTTAAGCTCCTTATCTGAAGGTGATTATTTCATATCTATAGATGAAGTAAATAGTCTTGGAGCATTATATGATGAGCTATATAAATTAGTTCTAGAATTGAGAGAGGGTAGAGAACTAGCTATAAGAGATAAGCTGAAGCTTAAAGAAAATTTAGAGGATATATCCCATCAATTAAAAACGCCTTTAGCATCTATAGAAATACTCATTGAATTATATAAAGAAAATAAAGATGAAAAACATCTTGATAAAATCGACTGTGAGCTTTCTAAAATAAATTATTTAATATCTTCAATGCTTACCATTGCAAGACTGGATGTGAATCAAATAGAATTTAAGTCTGAAGAATTTTCTATTAGAGAGGCAATCAATGCTAGTATAGAAAGTTTGGAAGCCCAAATCCAAGAAAACTCTATAGAAATTTTAGCAGACGGAGAAGATTTCACAATAATTGGGGATTTTTATTGGATTGTGGAGGCCTTAATAAATATTGTTAAAAATAGTATTGAATATGGAAGATCTCAAATTCAGATTATGACTAGAAAAACCAATGTTTATTCAAAAATTATAATCAAAGATGATGGAGAAGGCTTTTCAAAGGAGGACCTAAATAAATTGTTTCAAAGATTTTATAAATCAAAAAATAGTGCAGCAGGAGCAGGTATAGGACTCAATCTTTCAAAAAATATATTGGAAAAACATAATGCTACAATCTTCGCTGAAAATGACAGGGGGGGAAAATTTACAATTAAATTTTATTGAAAGCCAGAAAAGAGCATATCTTTATTCATTATCTTTTCTGGCTTATTTTTATTTATATTCTGTCACTTAAATGTAAGATTCGTCGTATATACTTTAATTGAGGTGATAGTATGGAAATATTAAAGACTATAAATATAACAAAAAGTTATAGGGATGGAAATCAGACAAAAACAGTACTTGATAATGTAAATATCTCTATAAATCGAGGAGAATTTATAGGGATATTTGGACCTAGTGGAAGTGGTAAAAGCACTTTATTAAATCTCATAGGAGGTTTAGATAGACCTTCCAGAGGAGAAGTATATATCGAAAAGGAGAGAACTGACAATCTCACTCAATCAAAGCTTGCAATATACAGACGTAGAAGGATAGGTATAGTCTATCAATTCTACAATCTTATGTCTAATTTAACTGTAGAGCAAAATATTTTACTTCCTTTACTAATGGATGATAAGGAGCCAGATTTAGAATTATATGAAAAAGTCATGAATATAATTGATTTAAAAGAAAGATTAAAAAGTTTCCCCGAAGAATTATCAGGAGGAGAACAACAGAGAGTAGCTATTGCAAGAGCATTAATTAACAAGCCTTCTATCGTCTTACTAGATGAGCCAACGGGTAACTTAGATAGAGAAAATAGAAATAAAATATTTGAACTATTAAAATATTCAAACTCAGCTTTTAATCAAACTATGTTAATAGTCAGCCACGATGAAGAAATAGTTAATAAAACTGATAGAATGCTTCAAATAGAAGATGGAAGAATTATTAGGGATGTGAGTTTGCAATGAAACTCTATGATATATATATTAAAAACTCCCTGAATAGAGAAAATAAAAGGTTAAAAACACTTCAAATTACCATATTTTTAGCTGTGATAGCTTTCTCGTTGTTTATATTATTATTTGGCACCATAGTAAGAAACGATCAAGAAATGGCAGAAAAGATAACAGGAGATTTCCATACAAGGATACCAGTAAGTTTAGACAGTGAAAAGGTCAATATCTTAGAAAGTAATGTAAATATTAAAAAACTAGGTTATTTAGGGAAAAAGGGAATTGAAAAAGGCTCCGATAATAATTTTTCTTTTCATATATTTTTAGGAGATAAGAATTATTTTGATACCATGAAGGTAGTTTTATCAGAGGGGGAACTGCCAAGGAAAGAAAATGAAGTTCTAATTCCTAAATTGACAGCTAAAGATTTAAATCTCCAAGTTGGAGAATATTTAAATACAATTGATAAAGATAATGTTAAGCATGATTATAAAATAACAGGATTAATGAATTATTATACAAGAAGTTGGGAAGAAGAAATCCCGATTTACAGCTATATGGATTCTGATGCTTTAAAAACCAACGCTTATAGGGTAGTTATTTGGTATAAAAATATAAAAGATACTTATAAATTGACACCTAATTTATATGATATATTAGGAATTGATTATGAGAAAGCCATAAATGAAGGAGATTTTGGATATAACTTTTTATATCTTAGCAGCCATTTTGTAAATCCAGATGATATGCGTATATATACAAGCAGCGAAAGATATCCAAAGATATTTGTAATGGGATTGATACTAATTGGAGGATTTTTTATAATCATAATTAAAAACATTTTTTTGGTTTGGGAAAAATCTCATATAAGGGAATATGGTTTGCTTCTAAGTGTTGGAGCCAGAAAAATAGATATTGTGAAGATGATTATAAAAAGATTGATTAAAATTGCTATTAAACCCATACTTTTAGGGGTTATTGCCGGGACAATGCTAGACTTTTTCATTATAAGAATTCTCAATAAATATTATCTTTTGTCTCAGATGAATATGTCTTCCGAAAACATTAAGAATTTAAGAGTCATAATTAGTCCCCTATCAATTTTAATAATCTTAGTGGTAAGTACATTGATTTTATTAGTTGCATCTTTATCACCTGTATTTAAGCTTTCAAAATTAAATCCTATAGACTCTATGAAATTGTATCGAAGTGATGATAAACATTCTAGAAAATCCTATAAGCTTAGGAGAAGTAATTTCATTGGAGATTTGTCAAAAATAAATGCGAAGAAAGATAGAAAAAAGACCTTGATAACCACACTGTCAGTATCAATATCATTATTACTTCTCAGTGTATTATTAGCACTTTCTTCTGCCCTGGATCTTGAACTAAAACACAATAGACCTAATGAGTTATCTTATTATAATCACAAAATTAATTATTTTAGTCCACAGGCTATACCTAAGGACTTAATCTCAGAATTGACTAATAATTTTGAAGAAGAATATATTAGTTATAGAAAGTATGGCTTTTATATGGAATTGAGCAATGATTATGAAAAGATATTAGACCAAGAATACCTACGTGAATTATATCCTAAATATGTAGAGGACAATAAATATGAAGAAATTGGTATAAATCTAATAGGAATTGAAGGCAATAAATTTGGGGAGATTGTTGAAAACTTTAATTTAAAATTGGAGGATTTTAGTAATGGAAATAAATGTATCATAGTAAATACGATTCCAATTGATTTTACTAAGCCTTACAGTAGATTAGAATATACAGATGCTATTGATGAAAATGTGGAAACTATTAGAGTAAATGCAAATCCATCATCCTTTAAAGAGAAATTAGAAGGCTTTGATTTAGAAGTTTTAGATTATACAATGGACCCAAATATATTAAAAATTCCACAATCTAGGACCTCCTTAATTGCTATAATGCCAATGGATAATTTTATTTCCATTTTAAATAATTTAGATACGGCAGCAGATGTCTTTAATTTAGAGAGTCTTTATTTGAAAACATCTGAATATGCAAACCTTGAGGAAATCAAAAATAAAACAAAAGAGTATCTTAATATTAGAGATCTAGAATTTTTCAATAGAGAAAATTTATATGCTTTTGAGTCAAATTCTAATAAAATGTTATATTCATTAATTTTAATAGTTACTATATTTATTGCAATAGTTGGAATATCAAGTTCTTATAGTGCAACTAACAGTATGAGAGAATCTAGGAAACAAGAATTTGTTTTATTGCAGATGGTTGGGATGGATAAAAGCATCTTAAAAAAACTAATAATCAGAGAAGTTAATTATAATATGCTATTTATAGTGATTATAAGTATTTTCTTTCTCTTAATATCTGCTTATATCGGCACTACCGCTTATGATTTTTTCAAGACCTTTGAGGTATTATTAAATATGAAAATTTATCTTTGGTTATTATATTTACTCTTGATATATATAATCCTTAGGAAAAATTATCTTAAGAATTTAAAAGATGTAGAATTGACAATGAATAGTAGAATTATGTAGGTGAGAATATGAGGAAGAGTATAATATTATTTTTATTGCTTTTACTGTTACTATTTGTAATTTTTCCAAGGACTGGTGTATATGCATTTCTCTTTGATAGAGGAAATTATGGATATATAAATGAATCTTCAACTGAAATAATTTCAGATTTAGATGAACTTAGTCCCAGGACTAGAGAATTGGCAATCAAGTTTTTAGAAAAGTGTGAAGAAAAGGGGCTTTCTGTACGAATTACAGAAACTTATAGAACCCAAGCTCGACAAGAGATGCTATATAAACAAGGGAGAACTACATCCGGTTTAGTTGTCACATGGACTAAGAATAGTAAACATACAAAGAGGCGTGCATTTGACATTTGCGAAAACAATACTGATGATCCCTATGGAGATTTGGAGTTTTTTAGAAAATGTGCAGAAATTGGTAAGGAAGTGGGGCTTACTCCAGGCTATTATTTTGAAAGATATCAAGATATGCCTCATTATGAATTAAATAGATGGTGGCTGCGGTAATTATCAAGTATCCCCCTGAAGAAATGGATAGCTATCCATTTCTTCAGGGGGTTTATATTATTTCTTCTTAGGGTTTAGTTTTTCCACATCACATAGTAAAGCTTTATAAATAGGGAATCCAGAAATATAGTCACAATTTTCATCATCAGTTAAATGATTAGTATTGGATTTTGCCCAAGCTTCAGCTTGATAAGCAGAGCCACCCCCCATATTCAATTCTATTTCACCTGATGGAATTTCATAAGTAACTTTAGCTACAAATTCGACCTGATTTCTTTTAGTTTTAACTCGTACCTTATCTCCATTTGCTATATTACGATTTTCTGCATCATCTGTATTGATCCATACCAAGGGTTCTGGCTGCATCTTTAGTAAACCAGGTATATTTAAAAATTGTGAGCGGAAGGTAGTAGGGATACGTGTCCCTGTATTTAGAATTAAAGGATAAGTTTTTGCCAATTCTGGTTGACTCACAGGACTTTCTATAGGCTCCATATATTCTGGCAATCCTGGATATCCAAACTTTTCAAGTAATGATGACTTAATTTCAAATTTCCCAGAAGGTGTAGGGAATCCCGGCTTACCATCTTTACGAAATTTACCATTTTCATATTTTTTAAATGTTCTTTCTGCCATAGGATACTTGATGAAACCATCCCTATTCAATTGTTCCGCCAACTCTTTGCTTCCTAGGGCCCTCTCCAAAAGCTCAGACTCATCCTCAGGATAATTCTCACCATAGCCAAGTCTCTTTGCTATATCATGTATAATGAAAATATCCGTGCGTGCTTCACCAACTGGGGCTACTACACGGGTTCTTTTTTTGATGGTAGGGCCATGTACAACATAGGATTCATCTTCAAAATATGTAGTTGCAGGTAATACAACATCTGCATACTTACAATCCTCTGTAAAGTATCTATCTATTACAACAAAAAATTCTAATTTAGATAGAGCTTCAGCAAATTTATTTGGATTTGGATAGCTGGTTAAAATAGATGAACCTAAGTTTAATAAACCCCTTACTGGATAAGGATTATTTTCTAAAACTGCTTGAGGGAATTTCATAAAGTGGGCATTTTGCATTAATTCACAGAACAAAGGATATTCATTGGCACCAATAGGTTTTCTATCTGGTTTTTTACAGTAAATTTCTTTTACTCTATTTACTGTTGGTGAATTTAATAGTATGCCTCCTGGAATATCTATCTTTCCTAATAGTGCCCAGATAGTATAGACTGCTCTTATGGTTTGTACTCCTGAATTGGAATATTCCAATCCAGTATACATTACTAAGGTAGTCTTTTCTTCCTCTGCTATTTGATAAGTTAGATGACGTATTGCCTCTGGTTCTAAGCCAGGAATAGCTGCCCATTCTTCAAGTGTTTTAGAAGCAACATAGAATTTAAGTTCTTCGAATCCTTCAGTCCATTTTTCCGCAAATTCTTTATCATAAATATCTTCTTCTATAATAATCTTTAAGATTGCAAGTGCTAATGCTCCATCTGTACCCGAACGAACCAGATGATATTCTTCAGCCCGTTTACATATATCTGTTTTAAAATGGTCAATTGCAGTTATCTTAGCACCTTTGCTTACAGCAACTTGAATAGCATGAAATTGGAATTGAGGAGATTTAGTAATTGGATTAGCCCCCCAGACTACAATTCGATTTGCATTGGCTATATCTGGTAAAATACTATTTCCATAAACACCAAAAGTTGTAATTGGAGCAAATGCTCCAAAGGAGTTATAACATACTGATCCAACACTTGATACATTAGGTGATCCTAATGGTAGAAAAAAACCTGGAACTGCACGGTTTTCAGGGTTTACAATCCCCAGAAAGTCGGAGGTGCTTGCTTCGAATCCACCACGACCTGAATGGTTAATCAGAGACTCCGGTCCATATTTTTCCTTTACCTTCAAGAATCCATCGGCAACATAATCTAATGCCTCTTCCCAGCTAGCTTCTCTAAAATCTCCTTCTCCTTTTTCACCCACACGAATAAGGGGTTTCTTCAGCCTATCTGGAGAATAAAGAATTTCTTTTGCAAATTTTCCTCTTAAACAAAGAGCACCAAAAGGTTCATCTTTTGCAGGAAAAATATCAATTAATTTTCCATCTTCTAAATTAACATCAACTACACAAGAACCAGGACATACTCCACATATCACAGATTTTTTAACTTCCATATTAATAGTACCGCCTTTCTACACCCATGTTATTATTTAAACAATACAATTCTATTATATTTACTTTTTTATCTCCAATTAATAATATCTATACCAGCGATTATTGATATAGAAATTATTAAAACACAGAGGGACGGTTCTTCTGTGTTTTAATTTAAGTAATATCAAGAATTAGAGTAATATATAGATAAAATTCTATTATATTGTTTCAAAAGTTAAGTTATGATATTGTATGTATAAAGAAAGAGGGACAATAGTAATTTTAATTTTCAAAAGTTTATAAAGTCATAATCGGCCAAGGAGGATTAGATTATGAAGAATAATATTAAAGCATTAATATTACATTTAATCACTGTAGTATTATCATTCATTTTATTAGTAATCTTTGTTGCAACCGCTTCTAAATTTGGAAAGTATACAACTAATATATTAAGTAGGCTGTTTCTGACTGTATCATTAATAAGATTTTATGTTTATATGGGGACATTCTTAGATATTAATAAGGATAGGAAGTATGATTTTTATGTAGGTGGTATTATTAGCATTATTGGTATTGGATTATGGTTATACACATTTTAATGACAAATGGAAGTTTAATAGAAGTACCTAAAGAGGTAAGTACATATTGGATATTATTCAATTCGTACTATATGCCATTTACAATGATTGATTTTCTTTTAGGTATACAGCATATACCATTATTGTCATTATTGAATATTTTTATGCCATCCTTGTTTATGGGATTTGGTCTAAGATATAAAAGGGTAAGAATAGAGAAGAAGTAATATAATCATTATGAGATGAGGAGGATTAATATGTTAAATTATGATTTTGTATTAAAGGAAACTAGTGGAAATGATATTTCAATAAAGGATTTTAAAGGCAAAAATGTAGTAGTATATTTTTATCCAAAGGATAATACAGCAGGTTGTACTACAGAGGCATTAGAATTTATGGACTTATATGATGAATTTGAAAAACTAGATACTGTTATAATAGGAATAAGTAGAGATAGTTTAAAATCCCATGCTAAATTTAGAGATAAGCATGATTTACCATTTTTACTTCTTAGCGATGAAGATGAAGACGTTCATAATCTATTTAATGTAATGAAACTTAAAAAGATGTATGGAAAGGAATATATAGGAGTTGAAAGATCTACTTTCATATTCAATAAAGATGGAGAATTGATAAAGGAGTTTAGAAATGTGAAAGCAAAGGGACATGCAGAAAAGGTATTGGAATTCATAAAGAATGGAGAGTAGAAAACCTTCAATTTTCAAGAGTCAAATTTAATAAATATTAAAAAAAGTATTGGCATATCAATGCTATTTTTATTGATTACTGGTATGTTTTTAGCTGATTTAAGCACAGATATTGGAGATTAATCTAATAATGGGATAATTAGCAGGAGATAATATTTTAGTAAAATAAAATATTTAAAGTATAATTTGATTATGATTCTAAGCCTGCAGATCTGTGCAGAAAACATCGGGCATACATATTAACTTCCTGATACTATATTGATAAAAGGAGGTCATATAGATGGATTCGCTAAAAAGTATGAATGAAGCATTGAAGTATATTGAAGAAAATCTTACTAATGATATTGATTTTAAAGAAGTAGCAAAAATTGCATTATGCTCAGAATATCATTTTCAGAGAATGTTTTCTTTTCTTGCAGGTGTTACCTTATCAGAATATATTCGTCGCAGACGTCTTACACTTGCGGCTTTCGAGCTTCAAGATGGTCAGATAAAGGTAATTGATTTAGCCATGAAATACGGATATAGTTCACCAGATTCTTTTACAAGGGCTTTTCAGAACTTACATGGAATAACGCCTTCAGAAGCCAGAAATAAAGATAAATTACTAAAAGCTTTTCCACCAATGACCTTCAGATTATCAATTAGAGGAGGTAATATGATGGATTATCGAATTGTTGAAAAAGAAGGATTTAGTATAATTGGCATAATGAAAAGAGTTCCTATTATTTTTGAAGGAGAGAATCAGGAAATCACTAAAATGTGGAAAAGCTTGGATAAAGAAACAATCAATAGGCTTAAAGATATTTCTAATGTAGAACCTTTAGGCCTGATTCAGGCTGACATTAACTTTTCAGAAGGGAGAATGGCTGAAAAGGGAGGATTAGACCATTATATCGGTGTAGCAACAAATAAAGAATGTCCCAAAGGGTTTACTGAGCTTAAGGTTTCACCATCAACTTGGGCTGTATTTGAGACGGTAGGACAATTCCCAGAGACGCTACAGCAAACTTGGGGGAGAATATTTTCTGAATGGCTTCCTACATCAAACTATGAAATTGTGGAAGGTCCAGAAATTTTATGGACTGAAGATTTTAATATAAAATCCCCAGATTTTAAAAGTGAGATATGGATACCGGTAGCTAAAAAATAAAAAAATTATAATATAAGAGCACTTTCTAATTTAGAAAATGCTCTTATATTATTTAATCTGACCTCAGTAATATCACTATAGGTTATTACTGAGATTTTAAAAGTAATTGATGGAATAAGAAATGATAATTAGTAAACAAAGGAATGAAATAATGGGTATGATTAGAATATGATATAAGTTAGAAATATAATGTAATAAGGTTTTAGTATAAGGGGGATGACTATGGATAGTAAAAGATTAATAGTAAAAGGTAATAATGTATCTAAAATTCTTGAATTACTAAGTAATGATATTCGACATTACGATTTACAACCAGCGGAAGATATTTATGTTTTTATGAGTGAAAAATATTATTTTAGGAATAACTCCCAATTAATGACATGCGTAATATTGAAAATAGAAGATCAAAATAATTGTATAATTGATATAGTTGCTGGTGGCGGAGGTCAAGGCTTATTTAATTCTAGTTGGGGGGCAGAGACAAGTAGAATTGAAGAAATTGCAGATGAAATAAAAGATATATGCGTAGATAAGGGATGGAAAATAGATTATTAAGCGGAGTAAGAATACTACATTCTTGCTCCGCTTAATCTAATAGAAACTATTTAGGACATTAGTAGATAATTTAGGAATTCCTTCTTAGATATCCATTTCCAAATGGAGTCACTATGGATAATATAGCAAATACTGCTAATATAAAACAATACCATACATACGGTACTATTTGAACAGGGCTTACTGATCCATTAGTAAAGCTTCCTGCTATTAACAATTGAGCACCATAGGGTATTAGACCTTGCATTATACACGAAAAAGTATCTAAAAGTGAAGCAGTTTTTCTTGGATCTACACCATGAGTTCTAGATATTTCCTTTGATAATTGGCCGCTTACAATTATAGACACTGTATTATTAGCAGTAGCTGCATCTGTAAGTGAGACTAATGCACTTATACCTAGCTGAGCAGATTTTTTGCCTTTAATTTTTTTATTTATCTTATGTAGCAGCCAGTCAAGTCCTCCCCCATTGGATACCATATTAGCTAAACCGCCAGTTAATAAAGATAACAAAAAGATATCAAACATTCCTGTAAATCCAGAGTATATTTGCTGAACAAATTCTAATCCTTTAAAGTTTCCATAGCTAAATCCTATAACACCTGATATAATAATTCCTCCAGTCAAAACTACAAATACATTTATTCCAGCTATGGCGGCTATCAATACAAATATATATGGAATTACTTTAACTATATTAAAAACATATTCTTGACTTTCAGGAACAGTTATCGGTTTACCAAACATGAATAAAAGAAGAATTGTAACTAAAGCTGCTGGTAATGCAAAACCAATATTAACTCTAAACTTATCCTTCATAGATACTCCTTGAGTCCTTGTAGCTGCTATAGTTGTATCGGATATAATAGATAAGTTATCTCCAAACATAGCTCCACCAACTAATGCACCTAGTACCAAAGGTAAATTCAAACCTGCCTTTTGTACTAATTGAACAGCTATAGGACCTATGGCTAAAATAGTACCTACTGATGTTCCTGTTGAAATAGAAATAAAAGCAGCTATTATAAATATTCCTACCGTAATAAATTTGGCTGGTATCAAAGTAAGCCCTAGATTTACTGCAGACTCAACACCCCCCATAGCATTAGAAACTGTAGAAAAAGCTCCTGCCAATAAATATATAATACACATAATTATTATATTATCATCACCGCAGCCTTTAATAAATATATCAAATTTCTCATCTAATGAACCTTTTGTCAAAATAAAAGAAAATATTATTCCTATACTTGCTGCAACTGGAGCTGGAAATTGATAAAATGCCATTTTAACTCCTTGAGATTGTAGTATAATGCCTGAAATTAAATATACAGATACGAAGATAAGAAAAGGTAGCAAAGCTATTCCATTACCCTTTTTTTCATTTAGCTTTTCCATATTAATCTCCTCCTTGATTTAAATTAATCTTTCATTAGTAATTCTAAGTCTATTGGATATTTTCCATAGATGCTGCCTGCTTCCATAAACATTTCAATATTTTCCATTGGAGTATGCATTGGAATTTGACAGCCCGTACTTAAAATATATCCTTTCTTGGAATCATAGCCCTTTCTAATACATTCTTTAACTGATTTGAAAATGGAATCCTTATTGCCTGCATAAATTACATCAACAGGTGGAACATTTCCTGTAATTATGACTTTATCGCCCATTATCTTCTTAGCTTTTTCTAGATCTTCTACATTGTCTATACTGAAATTAGAAATGCCTGTGGATACCACATCTTCCCATATTTCTTTACTTGCTCCACATATGTGTATACTTGGAGCACTACCCGTTTTTTCCTTTATTTTATCAACATTTTTTTGGAGGGCTGGTAAAGAAAACTCTCTAAACTGCTTTGGACTTATGAGACTGGTGGATGAAACTGGATCAGCAAAGCCAATGGATACACCTAATTTTGCCACCTCCTCTATATACCTATTGTTAGATTCTGCGACTATATCCATTAGAGTATGTACTTTTGCAGGATATTTGATAATCCATTTTAGAAGATTTTCTGTTCCTACTACAGAGGCAGCAACGCTAAAGGGTCCAGACATTGAAGCACCAACATCTACTTCATCTGCAAGAGCATCTTTTGTTAGTTTTATAGCCTTAATTAAAATTGGTAGGATTCCATCCTTTAATGGATTAACAATTTTAAGGGATTCTATTTCATCTACAGATTTTATAGCCGGTTCTAATAAATAGGAAATATTGTGATCAGGATAAGCTACCTTTGAGCCCATAGCCTCAGCCACACCTCTGAGGCTTGTAGATATCCCTACACTATCATGACGAAGTCTTTTAAATAAAGCTATTTCTAGTTCTGCCATGAGCTCTGATGAATGATAATAATTACTTACCTTGACACCGATAAAAGGTGCCATAGTAGCCCCCATGTCTGGGACACAGATTATACGGTCGATTTCTTGACCCTTGGCAAAGGCATTCATTCTTTCTCTTGGAGTCATTTCTTCTTTTCTCACTTAAATCACCCTTCTAATATAAAATAATCATTGGGAATTAATTCACAAACATAATCCATAAATCATTATATATTTAATTGAAACACTATTACAATTAAACTATTTTATAATGAAACGCACATTATAAATATTTTTAATATAAGAACTAAAAATGTTTTAAAATGCTGAAAAAGTAGATTTAAAGTATTAGTGAAATTTAATCTTAATTACACAGGTTAAAGTATTGTTACTCTTGGTATAACAAATGTGCTATAAATAACCATGGGGTATGTATTATGAATTGAATTGTGTTATAATATAATATTAGCAATACAAATGAAAGGTTGATATTCTTGGAAATAAGATTAAAGGGATTGGAAGAAACAAAGGATTTTGGGATTAAATTAGGTAATATACTAAAAAGTGGAGATATTGTTTGCCTAAATGGAGATTTGGGTGCAGGTAAGACTACTTTAACCAAATCAATAGGACTAGGTCTTGGAGTTACTGATTATATAACTAGCCCAACTTTTACCTTAATTAACCAATATAATGGGAGACTTGCAGTCTATCATTTTGATGTATATAGATTGGAAAATGCAGATGAACTCTATGATCTAGGATTTGATGAATATTTCTATGGAAAAGGAGTTTGTATTATAGAATGGGCAGAAAAAATAGAAAAATTATTGCCTAGGGAAAGAATAGTATTAGATATAGAAAAGGGTAAAGATATAGATGAAAGGGTAATAAGAATAACAGGACATGGTAATAGATATATAGAGATACTTAAGGAGTTGGAGAAGAATTGAAAATATTAGCTTTGGATACATCAACTATGATGGCAACATGTGCCGTACTAGATGAAAATAGGGTACTAGGGGAGTATTCATTAAATCAGGAGGAAACTCATTCAGAAAAACTAGTGCCTATGGTTAAAGAAATATTAGATAGTTTAAATTTAAATGTTAGCGATATTGATCTTTATGGAGTCGCTATAGGTCCTGGTTCATTTACTGGACTTAGAATTGGAGTAGCAACTATAAAGGCCTTTGCTCATCTATTTAAAAAGCCTGTAGTAGGTATATCTACCTTAGAAGCTTTAGCTTTTAATCTGCCTTATGGGAAAATAATTGTGCCAATGATAGATGCAAGAAGGGACAGGGTTTATACAGGTATATATACATGGAAAGATGGTAAAATTAAGATAGTAATGGAACCTGATGTATTAGATATATACCATCTATTAGATATTCTTAATAAGTCATATGATAAAGTACTAGTAAATGGAGATGGATCCATGTTACATAAGGAAAAAATTCGAGAAGGACTAAAAGGAAAAGTAGAATTTTCAACTATTGGTCAGAATTTCTGTAGAGCTACTAGTATAGGAGAGTTAGCCTTTATAAAGTATAATGAAGGATTTGTAGATGATTATTATACTCTGGTACCAGAATATTTAAGAGAATCTCAAGCTCAGAGGGAATTGAGAGAAAAGGAGCAAGGATAACATGGATATTATTATCCGTAAAATGGAGGAAGAAGATTTAGATAGAATTATGGAAATCGAAAAGGATGCCTTTACCACTCCCTGGCCTAAGGAATCCTTCTTATTAGAGATTACAAAAAATCAGCTGGCTAGGTATATAGTAGCTGAAATAGACGATGTAGTGGCAGGATATGGTGGTATATGGATGATATTAGATGAGGGACATATAACTAATATTGCAGTGGAGAATAAATATAGAAAAATGGGTGTAGGTAAAGCTATAGTAGAAGGACTTATTTATCTATGCAGTAAAGAGAGAATTAGTGCAATGACTTTAGAAGTAAGAGAATCTAATATAGCTGCCCAAAATTTATATAAAAAATATGATTTTGTTGAATCGGGAATTAGACCAAATTATTATGCAGATGATAATGAAGATGCAATAATTATGTGGAAAAAATTATAGAATTAAGAGGTGTTAGATTATGTTAACATTAGCTGTAGAGACTTCCTGTGATGAGACCTCTTGTGCTGTGATTAAAGATGGCAGAGAAGTTTTATCTAATATAATATCTTCTCAAATAGATATACACCGAAAATTCGGTGGTGTAGTACCAGAAATAGCATCAAGAAAACATATTGAAAGTATAAATCCAATAATACAAGAAGCATTGGACAAAGCAAATATTGGTTTTAACGATATAGATCTAATAGGGGTAACTCAAGGACCAGGTTTAGTGGGAGCTTTGCTAATAGGAATATCAACTGCTAAATCGTTGGCTTATGGATTGGATATACCTATTATTGGAGTAAACCATATTGAAGGACATGTATGTGCAAATTATATTGATCATAAAGACTTAGAACCCCCATTTACTTGTTTAATAGTCTCTGGCGGGCATACCTATTTAGTACAAGCAAATAGTTATACTAACTATGAATTAATAGGTCGAACAAGAGATGATGCAGCAGGAGAGGCATTTGATAAGGTAGCTAGAGCGTTAGGACTTCCTTATCCAGGTGGGCCAATTATAGATAAACTATCCACAACTGGAAACAAAGAAGCCATAGATTTTCCAAGGGTATTATTAGAGCCAAAATCCTATGATTTTAGCTTTAGTGGACTCAAGACAGCAGTATTAAATTATTTGAATCAAAAGGAACAAAAAGGTGAGAAAATTATAATAGAAGATGTAGCCGCATCTTTTCAACAAGCTGTATTAGATGTGCTTGTGGATAAGTCCTTTAGATTAGCTAGAGAAAGAAATTCAAATAAAATTGTGTTAGCTGGTGGAGTAGCTGCAAATCAAGGCTTAAGATCTATGATGGAAGAAAGAGGTAAGAAGGAAAAGATAGAAATATTCTATCCATCTAGGATATTATGCACAGATAATGCTGCAATGATTGGTGCAGCTGCCTATTTTAATTATAAAGAAGGAAAAGAATCAGATCTTTGTCTAAATGTCATACCAAATCTAGACTTAATCTGATATCTTTTAACAAATTATTCCACAAATTGTCCACATATAAAAAATCGATTTATTATAAATTTATGTGGGCAATGTGGATAAACTGAGAAAAACCTTAAAACATAGGCCTTGTATTGTGGATAAGGTTGTGGGTATTGTGTATAATATGTGAATTATATGTGGAATTACGCTTCAGTTAATGAAATCCATTCATCATATAGATCATCTAGTTGAAGCTGAATTTTCTCTCTTTTCTTTGTCAATTCAACAATTTTTTCAGGTATCTCATATATTAAAGGGTCACAAAGAAGGTTGTCTAACTCTTCTAGTTTACATTCTTCTTCAGCTATTCTTTTTTCTACATCAGATATTTCTTTTCTTTTAGCTCTTTCCTCTTTTTCTAATTCCTTTTCTCTTCTTTTTTCTAGTTTTATTTGAGTTTTTGTTTTACCATCATCTTCATCCTCTACGTATAGTAATTCATTTTTCTTTTCTAGATAATAATTATAATTTCCTAAATATTCTTTAATTCCTTCGCTGGTTAAATCCAAGATTTTATCTGTTACCCTATTTAGAAAGTATCTGTCATGGGATATTACAAATAATGTGCCATCATAATCAAGTATAGCCTCTTCCAGCACCTCCTTGGAATCAATATCTAAATGGTTTGTAGGCTCATCCATTAGAAGAAAGTTTGCATTAGATAGCATTAGCTTTAATAAGGAAAGTCTACCTTTTTCTCCGCCACTAAGATCAGAGATTTCCTTAAATATATCATCTCCTATAAACATAAATTGACTAAGGATTGTCCTTATTTGATAGTGGTCAAAGGTTGGGTTCTCATCCCATATTTCATCTATAATGGTTTTATCTAGATTTAGACTTTTCATTTCTTGATCAAAATAACCACTAACAACATGATGACCAATATTTATATTTCCATTATCTTTAGGAATTTGTCCCAAAATTATTTTAAATAAAGTAGTTTTTCCTATACCATTTGCACCAATAAGACCAACCTTTTCTCCTCTATAGATGTTAAAATTTATATCTTTTAATAACCTAAACTCACCAAAGGACTTCTCTAAGGATTCAACTCTGAGTACATCTCTACCAGATTTAATACGAGGCTCGAATCTTATTCTAGTCTTCTTTTGGTCAGTAGGTTTAGTCATTATTTTCATTTTATCTAATATTTTTTGTCTACTTTGAGCTTGTTTTATATATCTAGAACCTCCGTAGTTCATAAATCTACTGATGATTTCTTCCTGTCTCTTTATTTCCTTCTGTTGATCCTCAAAATGTTTCTTGTATATTTCTAATTCTTTTTTTCTTCTTGTCATGAAATTAGTATAATTAGTATTGTAAATATTTAATTTTAAGTTTTCTATATGAAATATTCTATTTACAACATTATCTAAGAAATACCTATCATGGGATATTATTAAGGCTGCTCCTTTATAATCCTTTAAAAACTTTTCTAACCAATCTATAGCCTCTATATCTAAATGGTTAGTAGGTTCATCTAATAGTAGAATATCTGGTTTTTTGAGTAGTAATTTAGCCAAAGATAAACGAGATTTTTGTCCGCCACTAAGGACATTAACTTCTTTTTCCATGTCCTCCTCGTTAAAACCTAAGCCTTTAAGAATTCCTTTGATTTCTGATTTATATCCATAACCATTTAAGGATAAAAACTTTTCTGACATATGTGCGTATTCATCCATTAATATATTTAGTTTTTCTGTCGTACCATTTGCACTTTCTGAAGATATTTCATGCTCAAGAGTTCTTAAATTTTCTTCCATTTTTATTAGAGGAAGGAAGACTTCCAAACATTCATCAAAAACAGTTTTATTGCTTTCTATTTTCGTATGTTGCTTTAAATATCCAATTTTTATATCCTTCTGAATATATATGTCTCCACTATCTTGTTGGATTTCACCACTTAAAATATTGAAAAGAGTAGTTTTGCCTGAACCATTTAGTCCAATTACTCCGATTTTATCTCCATCTTCTACAGTGAAACTAAGGCTATCCAAAATAGTATCTATCACATAAGTTTTAGTTATATTGCTACATGAAAGGACTAACATTTTATTTCCTCCTAAATATTATTCTCCTATAATGAAATAGGAAAGTTCTACTTTAATATTCTAGTATTGAGAACTTGACTAAATTGAGTTTTAAGCAGATTTCCCAAATCTTTGATTTCCTGCAAGTTGCTTATGCAGTGGACAAAAAGGGTTTCCTTAATATGATTTGTTAGAAGTCCTTTTAATATTGTACCAAAAAAAATGATCCTTTTCCATTGTCTTCGATACCCCTATATGGTAAAATGAAATAAATTTATCTGATAGTAAAGGAGAAATGATGGATATATATATTGATGAGAAAGCGAAGGAGTATATAAGGAGTGAGTCTGGAGATAAATCTGTACAAGTTATAGTTATGAAAGTGGGGGGAGGATGATGCGGGTCTTATCAACCATCAGTGAAGATGGGAAGACCTTATAATGAAAGATCCTTTAATATGTATAAAATAGAAGATATAAATGTATATATTTCACCTAGTATTAGAGTGCGTAATAATAAATTAAAGATTAGTTTCAGTAAGTTTTTTTGGGTAAAGTCTTTAAATGTAGATGGTATAATTTTATAATAAAATAGAGAAAATACTCCTGCAAAAGTGAGGAGTATTCTAGGATTTTAGATTTAATTCCATTGCCATTGAAGATAGAATTGGATCAATTAAATTTAAATCGCATTTACCTTCTTTGGTATAATGGATACAATTAAGGCAGTTTTCGTATTTATCTTCATAAGCACGTGCAGAGGATGTGAGGGTACTTGATGCAAGATTATTTCTCGAGGGGTCATATTCATTACAATATAGAGCTACTTTTCTAAGTTGTTCTTTGCTTGCCATTCAAATCACTCCCTTCAATAGTTATTGTGTCAAAAAAGTAATTAAATATTCAAAAAACATTATATGAGTAAATTGACATATTAATATCAGAATGTTATAATAGTCTGTAAAATATTATTAGGTGGTGATTATAGAATGGACAGAGACAACAAGGTTTCCATAACGGTTATAAGGAGATTGCCAAAATATTATAGATATTTGGGAGATTTGTTAAATAAAGGAATCAATAGGATTTCATCGCAAGAATTAAGTAAGATGACTGGCTTTACAGCTTCTCAAATAAGGCAGGATTTAAATAATTTCGGTGGATTTGGACAACAAGGCTATGGATATAATGTAGAAGAATTACATAGTCAATTAGGAAAGATACTTGGATTAGAGACTATATATAGAGCTGTAGTAGCGGGTGCAGGAAACCTAGGTCAAGCCATAGCAAATTATAAAGGTTTTGAGGATGCTGGATTTAAGGTGTTATCACTGTTTGATAAAAATCCAAAAGTCATAGGACTAAAAATTAGAGATATCGAAATAAGAGATGTAGATACAATGGTTGATTTTATCAAAGAGAACAATGTAGATATAGGAATTATTACTTCTCCAAGAGATAGTGCTCAAGAATTAGCAGATACCTTTATTAAAGCAGGTGTAAAGGGTATATGGAATTTTGCTCCAATAGACTTAAATGTGCCTGAAGATATGATTGTTGAAAATGTACGTTTAAATGAGAGCTTATTTACACTTTCTTATTTCTTGAGAGAGAAGTATAACAAATAGAATTAAGATGTTAATATAATGACAACAATTATAAAGAAATGTTAATAAAATAGGAAAAAAGTCTAAAAAAAGGTCTAATTAATCAAATTATGTGATTAATTAGACCTTTTATATTTAAAATTAAAGATAAATATTTAACAATATTAGTGGAAATAAAAAATTAAATAGATTATAATGAAATTATAAGGATAGCCAATATATTAGGGAGGGAAATAATATATGAATTTCAATTTAACTAAAGAGCAACAAATGGTAAGAAATGTAATGAAGGAATTCACTGAAAAAGAAGTGAAACCTATTGCTGCTGAGATTGATGAAACGGAAAGATTTCCGAGGGAAACTGTCGAAAAAATGGCAAAGTATAATATGTTAGGTATACCTTTTCCAGTTGAGTACGGTGGGTCAGGTGGAGACGAATTAGCATATGCCATAGCAGTGGAAGAATTATCAAAGGCTTGTGCTACTACAGGAGTTATATTATCAGCCCATACATCTTTAGGATGTTGGCCGATATATAAATATGGAACAGAAGAACAAAAACAAAAATATTTAGTTCCTTTAGCCAAGGGAGAACATTTAGGAGCTTTTGGTTTAACGGAGCCTAATGCTGGTACAGATGCAGCTGGACAACAAACTACAGCAATACTTGATGGAGATTATTATATATTAAATGGTACAAAGATATTCATTACAAATGGAGGACAGGCAGATACATATATAATATTTGCTATGACTGACAAAAGTAAGGGAACTAGAGGAATATCTGCATTTATAGTAGAGAAAGATTATCCAGGATTTAGTATCGGAAAAATAGAAGAAAAGATGGGTATTAGAGCTTCAGCTACTGCAGAATTAATATTCCAAAATTGTAGAGTTCCAAAGGAAAACTTATTAGGTAAAGAGGGAGAAGGTTTTAAAATAGCAATGGGTACCCTTGATGGTGGTAGAATCGGAATAGCTGCTCAGGCTCTTGGTATAGCAGCAGGTGCATTAGATGAAACCGTAAAATATCTAAAGGAGAGACAACAATTTGGTAGACCAATAGCTAAATTCCAAGGTCTTCAATGGATGGTAGCAGATTTAGCTACAGAGATTGAAGCAGCAAGACTTCTTGTTTATAGGGCAGCATATAATAAAGCTAATAATCTTCCATATAATAAGGAAGCAGCTATGGCTAAATTATTTGCAGCAGAATGTGCTATGAATGTAACTACTAAATGTGTTCAATTATTTGGTGGATATGGATATACAAAGGATTATCCTATGGAAAGAATGATGAGAGATGCGAAGATTACTGAAATATATGAAGGTACATCTCAAGTTCAACAAATGGTTATAGCAGCTCAAGTATTAAAATAATTTGTTAAGGAGGAAGAAAATGAATATTATAGTATGTTTAAAACAAGTACCAGATACTAATGAAGTTAAAATAGATCCAGTTCGTGGAACTCTTATTCGTGAAGGAGTACCAAGTATTATAAATCCAGATGATAGAAATGCTTTAGAAGAAGCTTTAAGACTTAAGGATGAACATAAGGATGTTAAAGTAACAGTATTAAGTATGGGACCTCCTCAGGCAGATGTTGCACTTAGAGAAGCATTAGCCATGGGAGCAGATGAAGCAGTATTGTTAAGTGATAGAGCTTTTGCGGGATCTGATACTTGGGCTACATCCACAGCTTTAGCGGCAGGAATTAAAAAGATTGAAGACTATAGCATTATTTTCTGTGGTAGACAAGCAATAGATGGAGATACTGCACAAGTTGGGCCTCAAATTGCTGAGCATTTAAATTTACCTCAAATAACTTATGTTGAAGAATTAAAGATTGAAGATAATAAAGTTATAGCTAAGAGGGCATTAGAAGACGGACATTTTGTAATAGAATCAAATATGCCCGTACTCCTAACAGCTATAAAAGAATTAAATGAGCCAAGATATCCTTCTATTAAAGGTATATATGATGCTCATAGAGATGATAAGGTAAAGATTTGGTCAGCTAAAGATGTAGATGCTGATTTCAGTAATCTTGGTTTAGATGGTTCTCCTACTCAAGTAAACAAATCTTTTACACCACCAGGAAGATCTAGTGTAGGTGAGATATTACAAGGAAATCCTAAGGAATCAGTTAGAGAGCTAATAGTTAAATTGAGAGAAAAACATCTTATTTAATATAATCATTAGATAAAGGAGGAAATTTAAATGGCTGTAAAAGTTATAGAATTGAAATGTATTGGCTGTGGAAAATGTGTCAGAGTATGTCCCTTCGAAGCTATAAATATGATAGATAAAAAGGCTAAAATAAACGATAAATGTACGGCTTGTGGTCAATGCGTAGAAGCATGTCCAGTAGATGCAATAGAAAAAGAAGAGAAAAAATTTAGAGCTGGCGGAGTAGATGTAAGTTTATATAGAGGTGTTTGGGTATTTGCAGAACAAAGAGACGGAAATCTATTAAATGTAGCTATAGAGTTAGTTGGAGAAGGGCGAAAGATAGCTAATGCTCTAGAAGTACCGCTTACTGCAGTTTTACTTGGAAATAATATAGATGGTTTAGCTGAAAAACTTGTTAAATATGGTGCGGATGAAGTTTTATATGCTAATCACGAACTGTTAAATGTATATACAACTGATGGCTATACTAAAGTAATTTATGATTTAATCAAGGAAAGAAAGCCTGAAATTATGTTAATTGGTGCTACAAATATCGGTAGAGATTTAGGACCTAGAATATCTGCTAGAGTACACACAGGTCTTACTGCTGACTGTACGAAGTTAGACGTAGATTTAGAAAACAGAAGACTTATGCAAACTCGTCCAGCATTTGGCGGTAATCTAATGGCAACGATTATATGTCCAGATCACAGACCACAAATGTCTACAGTTAGACCAGGAGTTATGGAAAAAGCAAAATATGATGAGAATAGAAAAGGTAATATAGTTAAGTTTACCCCAGACTTAAAAGATGAAGATATAAGAGCTAAAGTTAAGGAAGTAGTTAAAGGTGGAAAAGCAGAAGTACAATTAGAAGAATCCAAGATAATAGTATCTGGCGGTAGAGGACTTGGAAATCCAGAAGGATTTAAATTAATTGAAGATTTAGCTAAAAAACTTGGTGGAGTAGTAGGTGCTTCCCGTGCTACAGTTGATTCTGGCTGGATAGAGCATAGTCATCAAGTGGGACAAACAGGAAAAACGGTTAGACCTTCACTTTATGTTGCCTGCGGTATTTCAGGAGCTATTCAGCATTTAGCTGGTATGCAAGAATCTAAGGTAATAGTAGCTATAAACAAAGATGCAGATGCTCCTATATTTAAAGTTGCTGACTATGGTATAGTTGGAGATGTTTATGAAGTATTACCAGAACTTATAGAAGCATTAGATAATGTTGATGATATAATGGATGCCTTTAAGGCGATGAACAAATAACAATTAATAAAGATAATTAACGATTAACAGAGAACAAAGAACAATTAAAAGATTAATGCCTTTAATGTTTTTTAATTGTTAATCGTTAATTAAACTAATATTCTGAAAGGTTTACAAAAAAATTTGCTTGTGTTATAATTTCAATGAAATGATATACGACTAAAAATAAAGTTTCGCTATTAAAATTATAGGGAGGTTTTGTACAATGTCAAAAGAAAGTTTAAATCCATTAGAAAGTGCCCAGTTACAAGTTAAGCATGCTTGTGATGCATTAGGACTAGAACCAGCAGTTTATGAATTACTTAAAGAACCACAAAGAATTATTGAAGTTTCAATTCCAGTTAAAATGGATGATGGAACAGTAAAGGTATTTAAAGGCTATAGATCATCACATAATACAGCTATTGGACCTGCTAAAGGTGGAATTAGATTACACCCAGGAGTTAATCCAGATGAAGTTAAGGCTTTGTCAATTTGGATGACATTTAAATGTGGAGTTATGGGAGTTCCTTATGGCGGAGGAAAAGGTGGAATCACTGTTGACCCACTTACACTATCTCAAGGTGAATTAGAAAGACTATCTAGAGGATATATACAAGGACTTTATAAGTACTTAGGAGAAAAAATAGACGTTCCAGCTCCAGACGTAGGATCTAACGGACAAGTTATGGCTTGGATGGTAGATGAATATATTAAATTAAACAATGATAATATGGCTCTAGGCGTACTTACTGGTAAACCAGTTGCATGGGGTGGATCACAAGGAAGAAACGAAGCTACAGGATTTGGAGTTGCAGTTATAGCAAGAGAAGCAGCTAGAGAATTAGGTATGGATATGACTAAGATAACTGTTGCTATCCAAGGTTTCGGAAACGTGGGTAGATATACAGTTAAAAACGTACAACGCCAAGGTGCAAAAATTGTAGCTATAGCTGAATGGGCACCATCAGTTGGAACTTATGCATTATATAATGAAGATGGATTAGATTTCTATGATATGGAAGCTTATTTCAATGAGCATAGAAATTTAGTTGATTATCCAAAGGCAAAAATGATTTCCTTAGATGAGTTCTGGACACTTGATGTAGATATGTTAATTCCAGCAGCTTTAGAAAATGCTATTACAGAAGACGTTGCTAAAGTTGTAAAAGCTAAATTGATTTGTGAAGCAGCAAATGGACCTGTTACACCAGGCGCAGATATTATATTAAAAGAAAGAGGAATTCCGGTTACTCCAGATATTTTAACAAATGCTGGTGGAGTTACAGTTTCTTACTTTGAATGGGTACAAAACCTACAAGGATATTATTGGTCAGAAAAAGAAGTAGAAGAAAAACAAGAAGTTGAAATGGTTAAAGCATTTAATGAAATATGGAAACTTAAAAATGAGTATAATGTTACAATAAGAGAAGCAGCTTACATGATTTCAGTTAAGAAAGTTGCTGAAGTAATGAAATTAAGAGGATGGTATTAATATAAAAAAGACTGGCTTAGGCCAGTTTTTTTATTGACAAATTTTCCATAATTATCTATACTAAAGGAGTGACCGACCAGTCGGTCGCTAATATTATATATTAGGAGGGCTAGTATGTTATCTAGATTTAGTGTAAGAAAACCTTATACAGTAGTTGTAGCTGTAATCTTAGTATTGATATTAGGAGCTGTATCTTTTATTAATTTACAGACAGATTTACTTCCTAGTATAGATCTACCATATATAGTGGTCATAACTTCATATCCTGGAGCAAGTCCAGAAGAAGTGGAGATGGTAGTTACAAAACCTATAGAGCAAGTAGTTGCCACTACTAGCAATATAAAAGATATTAGTTCAGTATCGCAGGAAAATTCATCAATAGTTATATTAGAGTTTAACAATGATGTTAATATGGATTCAGCCATAATAGAGATCAATGGAAGTCTTGATTTAATTAAAGGAGCATGGAATGATTCTGTTGGTTCACCTATGATTATAAGATTAAATCCAGATATGCTGCCAATAATGGTTTCATCTGTAAATGTAGAAGGTATGGATGTAGCTGAGATTTCTGATTTTGTAGGTCAAAAAATAATACCTGAATTGGAAAGCATAAATGGAGTTGCATCTGTTTCTGGAGTGGGACTTGTTGAAGAAAATATTGAAGTATTTATTAATCCAGATAAAATAGAAACTCTAAATAAGAAAATATTAGATAAGGTGGATTCCAAACTCTCTCAAGCGGGAGATCAGTTAGAAAATGCTAAAAAAGAAATTAAAGACGGAAAAGCTAAGTTAGCTTATGAAGAAAAAAATCAAAATGAAAAACTTATAGAAGGAGAAAAAGTAATAGCTGGGGCTAAGGAACAAATAATTCAAGGAGAAGCTAGTATCAATTCTGGATTAGAGGAATTAAATAAAAATAAAGATAGTCTTCAAAATATATTAAAGGAAATGAATGAAAAAGAGGAAGAATTAAAGTCCATAGAATTTTCATTACTAGCCATTAGCAGAGAATTGACTCAAGAAGAAAAGATTCAACTAGAAACAGTTAAACAAGGTATAAAAGAAATATCACAAAAGAAAGTAGAAACAAATGCTGCATTATCATCAATAGAGTCTAAAATAAAAGAAGTTGAAAAAGAAAAGGTTAATCTCGAAGAAAAGAAAAAAGAGTTGAATATACAAGAAGAACAAATAATCAAAGGGAAAGCTACATTAGCAGCTGAAATGAATAAAGCAAGGTCCCAGATTATTAGTGGAGAAGAAACTTTAAATCAAAAAACAGACGAATTTGAAAAGGCTCGAGAAGAAGCCTTCAAACAAGCATCTTTAGAAGGTGTAGTCTCTACAAAGATGATTTCTGGGATATTGGCGGCACAAAATTTTTCAATGCCAGCGGGTTATATTTCAGAAGAAGGTACTGATTATTTAGTTAAAGTTGGAGATAAGATAAAAGATATAAATGAGATTAAAGGGTTACTTCTATTTGATACAGGAGAGGATGGAATAGGTAGAATTAATCTTGAAGATGTAGCAGATATAAGCTATATAGATAATTCTAGGGATATATATGCAAAGGTGAATGGAAATAATGCAGTAATATTAACTTTTCAGAAACAAAGTAATTTTTCTACAGCAGAGGTATCACACAATATAAGAGAAAAGATGAAAAAACTATCATCTGAAAATATTGGGCTAGATTTTACTACCTTAATGGATCAGGGAGTTTATATTGATATAGTTGTAGACTCGGTATTAGATAATTTAATCTATGGTGGAATATTGGCTATATTGATACTTATCATATTCTTAAGAGATATAAAACCTACATTTATAATAGCAGTATCTATACCTATAAGTATAGTATTTGCGATTGCAATGATGTATTTTACAGGAGTTACAATAAATATTATATCTTTAGCGGGGCTAGCTCTGGGAGTAGGTATGCTTGTAGACAATTCAATAGTTGTAATTGAAAACATATATAGATTAAGAAATGAAGGTGAAACTTCCATAAAAGCTTCTATAGAGGGAGCAAAAGAAGTCGCGGGAGCTATTTTCGCATCTACTCTTACTACAGTTTGTGTATTTTTACCAATAGTATTTACTAAAGGAATATCCAGACAGTTATTTACTGATATGGGATTAACCATAGCTTATTCTTTATTTGCTAGCCTTATAGTAGCATTAACTTTAGTACCTACTATGGCATCCGCTATGTTGAAAAATACGAAGGAAAAGGAACACAAACAATTTGATAAGTTTATTGATGTATATGAAAAAATGCTAATGTGGTCTTTAAAATATAAAACTGTTGTGATGATAGTCGTAGTAGGGTTGCTTGGACTTAGCGGAATTCTTGCATTATCTATGGGTACATCCTTTATTCCAGAAATGGAAACCCCACAAATGTCCTTAGCACTTGAAATGCCGAAGGAAAGTACCTATGAGGATACAATTGCTATGTCAGATATAGTAATAGACAGAATTATAGATGTAGAAGGAATAGAAGCCGTAGGAGCATTTGAAAACCAAAGTATAGGTGGATTATCATTGGGAAGTAATAAGGGAAATTCAATGTCCATGTATCTGATCCTTGATGAAAATAAAAAAATAAGCAATAAAGAAATAGAAGGACAAATAAGAAGACTAACAGAAGATTTAGACTGTAATATATCAGTGAATACATCTAATATGGATATGACCGTATTAGGAGGTTCTGGTATAGAAGTTTTGGTAAAGGGTAGAGAATTAGATACCTTACGGGATGTTGCACTTGATATATCGAAGATACTCGAAGAAACTGAAGGAACTGTGGATATTTCAACTGGATTAGAAGAAAATACAACTGAAACGAGAATCACTGTAGATAAAGAAAAGGCTATGGAAAATGGTCTAACAGTAGCTCAAGTATTTGGAGAAGTTAATTCTATAATATCAAAAGGAAAATCTGCCACTACTTTATCTGTGGCAAATAAGGATTATCCAGTAATAGTAGTAGATGGAGAGAGCCAATCTATTACAAGGAATGAATTGGAAGATTTAACAATTAAGTTTAATAAAAATGGTGAAGAAGCTGAAATAAGAATTGGAGACATTGCTAAAATCACGGAAGAGAGGGGTACTTCATCTATAAGTAGAAAATCTCAGGAAAGGTATATATCTATAAAAGCTAGCATTGAGGATGGGTATAATATAGGACTTGTCAGCCGTGATTTTGAAAGCAAATTAAATAATTATAAGATACCAGAGGGATATACTATTGAATTATTAGGGGAAAATAAAATGATAAAGGATTCCTTTAAGGATTTAATTAATATGTTATTATTAGCAATTGCCTTTATCTATTTAATAATGGTAGCAGAATTTCAATCATTGCTATCACCATTTATAGTAATGTTCACAATACCTCTTGCATTTACAGGAGGACTATTAGCTTTAGCAGTCACTGGATATGAAATTAGCTTAATTTCAATGCTTGGTTTCTTAGTTTTATCTGGTGTAGTAGTAAATAATGGGATAGTATTTGTAGATTATACTAATCAATTAAGGCAAAAAGGTATTGATAAAAGGGAAGCTCTCATATTAACAGGAAGAACTCGTATGAGGCCAATACTCATGACTGCTATAACTACTATACTTGGGTTATTTACATTAGCCATAGGAGTAGGAGCAGGTGCAGAGATGCTTCAACCTTTAGCAATTGTAGCAATTGGAGGATTAACCTATGCAACAATACTTACTCTTTTAGTAGTCCCAGTAATGTATGATTTACTTCATAAAGATCAAGTAGGTAAGCTTTCAGCAGGAGGTGATAAGTAGATTATGAAGGATGTTGAATATTCGGAGAAAGAAATAGCCATATTTGAAGGATTAATTAATTTAATTAAAGAAGGAGCTAATCCTTACTCTATTAAAGTATCTGATATAGCCATAGCATCTAATGTGGGAAAAGGAACGATTTATGATTATTTTGATTCAAAGGAGGAGGCCATATCTAGAGCTATAATCTATAATATAATTCATGAGGCAAAAAATGCATTCGAGAGAATAAATTCTAAGGATAACTTTAAAGATAAGTTTTATGAAATATTAAAAATTCTAGTAGATAATATGGAAAGTAATTTTTGTACGTTAAATATGCTATTATCTGTTGGTGGAATTCAAGAATTCTATGAATATATTAGGGATGAAAATTATGATTTATCTAGATTTATAGTTATAATCAATGATGAAATTAATAGGTTATTAGAATTAGGTTTTAAGGAAGGAATCATTAATACTACTGAATCTAAATACTATCAAATAACAGCGGTAAAAGGATCAATATCAGGATTTGTTCATTATATTAGTAGAAAAGATATATATAAAGATACTAGTGTAGAAGAGGCAATGAGTGCATCATATAAATTATTAACAAAATCATTAAACTAAAAAAACTGGCATATGCCAGTTTTTTAGTTATAAAATGGGGTAAACTATAATAGAACTAATAATAAATTTTAAGGAGAATAATATGAAATATACTATAATAGAAGAAAAAGATAAAATTATCCTAAAGGATATAAGAAATTTTAACCCTAAACATATATTTGAATGTGGGCAAGCCTTTAGATGGTATGTAGAAGAAGATAAATCATATACAACGATAGCTTATGGTAAGGTAATAAATGTAAAGAAAGAGAATAATGATATTATACTGTCCAATACAAATTTGCAGGACTTTAATAATATCTGGTATCATTATTTTGATTTAGAAAGAGATTATGATGAGATAAAGAAGGAATTATCTAAAGACCCAATATTAGCTGAAGCAATTGAATTTGGAGAAGGTATTAGGATACTTAATCAAGAACCCTTTGAGATGGTAATATCCTTTATAACTTCCGCAAACAATCAAATACCTAGAATAAAAAAGTCTATAGAATTAATGTCTAAACATTATGGGGAAAAAATAAAAATAGATGAAAATTTCTCAGGTTTCGAATATTATAGTTTCCCTACATCAGAAGGCTTATCAAAAGCTAGACCAGAGGATTTAAAGGAAGTATGTAAAGTAGGGTTTAGAGGAGAGAGAATTGTAGAGACAGCAAATGTTATAGCCAAAAGGGAATTGGATTTAAACTCAATTTATAATTTAACTAGAGATGAGGGAAAAGAACTTCTAATGACATTGCCAGGAGTCGGACCAAAGGTATCTGATTGTATACTATTATTTGCTTTTAATAAGGATGATGCTTTTCCAGTGGATGTATGGGTTAAAAGAGTAATGGAGCATTTCTATTTGAAGGAAGATACAAATGTAAAATTAATAGGCTCTCATGGGGCTAGGATATTTGGCAGACTTGCGGGATTTGCACAACAATATTTGTTTTACTATGCAAGAGAATTAGGTATAGGAAAATAGAATTGTAAATAATATGTAACTTTTTTCAAATAAAAGGTTGATATACTAAAATTAAATAGAGTAGATGTCTGGGATAATCAGTTATATAAGATAAATAGTCCCTAATACATTGAAGGAGAGGCTATGTTATGAAATATTCTAAGGTTTTAATAGGAATTATACTAATATTTCTTATGAGCCTCTTGTTTTTGTTTTTTGTAAAGGAGCAGAGGAACTTTACTTTGCTATGGAAAGATCAACACATACCTATAAAGATAAAAGAAAATGTTAAAGAATATGCCCTAGGAAATATCAATGGAGATAATAAAGATTATTTAGTAGTATTGACAGGAGCAAGATGGAAAAAGTTTGGTAAAGAAGTAGTTGTTTTTTCATTAGAAGAAATGGAAGAAATATATAGGCGAGACTTTTCAGAATTTAAACCTTGGAAAATAGCTATAGGAGATATAGATGGGGATGGAAAAGATGAGATATCTATAGGAGTATATAAAAAATCTCCTCTTCATCAAGTAATGGCGAAAAGACCATTTATATATTCATTTGAAGATAGAAAATTAGAACCAAAATGGAGAGGATCAAGATTATCTAGACCTTTTATTGATTATGCTTTTCTCGATATAGATGGAGATGGAATAGACGAAATATTATCTATTGAAATTCTAGAAAATGATAGAAAAGTTATTAACACGTATAAATGGAAGGGTTTTGGATTTGAGGGATATTTAGAAACTAATGATCATGAAGATATTACTAGGCTAATAGTAGAAGAAAATAAAGTATATATTGATATTAAAGAAGGAAAAGAAAAATACTTAGGGATGATAAGATTACAAAATAATAATTTAATAATAGAAAGGGTGGACTAGAGTGAAAAGAAAATCGTTATATTTAATCATTTCTTTGATATTGTTTTTATCTATTATTATGACTGGATGTATTGGAAAGGAAGTAAATAAAATAGAAAAAGAAGACCTTGCCAATGTGCCAGATTTTAACGAAAATAAAGAAGAAACCAATATCGAAGTAAATCAGGGGTTAGTCAATATAGGAGTTCCTTATGAGCCTATAGAGTTTGAGGTAAAAGTGGAGCCCTATAAGGTAAAGGCTGATTTATCTAATATTGAAAATTTAAAGATATTTGGTGAATTTTCTGAAGAACAGCTAGAGCTTTTGGTCAAAAATAATTTTGTGGTAAATCCTACAAAAAAAGAGCAATTATTTTATATTTATGAAGATAATGAATATAAAGATATTCCTTCTTTTATTACTACCGATTCTATTTTGCAAGTATATCATATATTTTATGACTATACTTTAAGGACATTAGAGAATGATAAACTAATAGGCCTAATAAAGGGAATGACAGAAAAAAGTTTAGTTGATGTTATTGATTTATATGGCAAACTGAAAGATGGAGAAGTAAAGGATGCCCAACTAAAAAACATAGCATATTTTTCTGTTGCACAATTGCTATTAGGAAATGAGCTTCCAGAGAATATCCCAAAGGAGTCTAAGGAAATAGCCTTGGAGGAATTGGAAAAGATCAATACTCACTCTGGATTTGAGAAATCCAGCTTGTTTCCATATGATTTAGATTATAGTCAGTTCACAGTAAGAGGACATTATACTAGATCTGAAGATTTTGAAAGATATTTTAAAGCTATGATGTGGTATGGTCAGGCACCATTTCCATTATATTTTGCTGATGGAGAGAGAAATATAGAGCAAACTCTTCAAGCTCTATTGATAACCTATAGTTTATATTCAGATAAAGAAAACTATAATAAATGGGAGAATATATATGAACCAACAAATTTCTTTGTAGGGAACTCTGATGATTTAAATATTTACCAATATGGAGAGTTATTATTTAAAATATATGGTAAAAATCCTGATTTAAATAAACTTAATGATGAGAAAAAGTTAGATGAATTTTATAAAGAATCAGATAAACTTCCAGAACCAAAAATAAAGCCCAAATATACTTCAGTAACTACTCCCGCGGGCAAACAGTTCAGATTTATGGGGCAAAGGTACGTCCTTGATGCTGAAATAATTCAAGAATTAGTAAAACCAATAGAAAGACCAATACCATCAGGACTTGATGTAATGGGAGTTCTAGGTTCTGAGAGAGCAAAGGAAATTCAATTATCTAAAGAAGAAAACCAAGGATGGAAGGATTATCCAAAAGAATTTGATAGACTAAGAGATAAGTTTGGGAGATTATCAGACAAACAATGGATGGGAAATATGTATCAAGGATGGCTCTGGACATTAAAGGGATTTTTAGAACCTTTTGGAGAAGGTTATCCATCTTTTATGACTAATAAAACTTGGGTAGAGAAGGATTTAAATACAGCCCTTGGGTCTTGGTCAGAACTGAAACATGATACTATTCTTTATGGAAAGCAATCAGGTGCAGAAATGGGTGGCGCAGGATTTAAAGAAGTGGTAGGATATGTAGAGCCAAATATAGAGGTATATGAAAAATTATTATGGTTGACTAAATTCTCAAGAAAAAATTTATCAGCTAGGGATTTAACTATAGAAGGAATAGATATGAAGATGGAAGAATTTGAAAAACTTCTAGATTTTTTAATAAGCTGTTCAATAAAAGAGCTTAAGAATGAAGAATTAACCATTGAGGAATATGAATATATCCAAGTTTATGGTGGTGTACTAGAGCGTTTAACAGCTTCTTTTGCAGGAGATTATTTGCGTTGGTTTGAAATAACTTCTGAAACAGATAAAAATATGGCAGTAATAGCAGATTTCCATACAATAGCACCAAATTCTTATAGTCAAGGAGGCTATATGGAGGCAGGAGTTGGGCCTGCATATGAAATATATGTAGTGGTGCCTATAGGAGGAAAATTATATCTTACAAGAGGTGCTGTATTTAGTTATCATGAATTTATATCAGATATGAGATTAACAGATGAAAAGTGGCAGGAAATGATAAAGGAAGATAAACAACCGAATATGCCAAAATGGACAAATTCTTTCGTAAGGGGAGGAAAGGGAGAGATACCTTATCCTGAGGATTATGAATAATTAATGATAAAAAAATGGAATTCTAAAAAGAATTCCATTTTTTTATGTGGAAAAATTATCTTGAATAGGATATCCTAAATATATAATTATAAAGGTTTTCAGATTAAGAGGTGGAAAAATGTATAAGATTTTTGTTATAGAAGATGATGAAAAGATTTTAAATCTTATCAAAGATAGATTAGAGAGATATAATTATATAGTGACAACAGTGGAAGATTACTCTAACATAAAGGGAGAATTTATAAGAGAAAATCCTCATATAGTCCTTTTAGATATAAATTTACCTAATTATGATGGTTTCTTTTGGTGTAGAGAGTTGAGAAGTATATCTAAAGTTCCTATAATATTTATCTCAGCCAGATTTTCAGATATGGATCAAGTAATGGCTATAGAAAATGGTGGGGATGATTATATAACAAAACCTTTTTCCTTTGATTTGTTGCTGGCAAAACTAAAAGGGGCAATAAGAAGAACCTATGGTGAATATGCAGAAAGTAGCTCTAAGGATATATATGAAGTGGACGGAGTATATTTATATAAGAGCCAAAGTATAGTTGAATGGGAAGGAAAAAAGGTAGAGTTAAGTAAAAAAGAATTTGGACTCTTATATATTCTTATGTCTAATATAAATGAAATAGTGTCCCGGGAAATACTTTTAGAAGAATTATGGGATGATATTGAGTTTGTAGATGATAACACTTTATCAGTAAATATTGCTAGGCTAAGAAAACGCTTAGAGGATATAGGAATATATGATTCCATTCAGACTAAAAGAGGCCAAGGCTATTCAATGATAAAAACTTGGGATTAGGTGATAAAATGAAATTTAGAGATTATTTGAAAGACAGATTATTATATATCATTATATATTTAATTAGCACTTCTCTAGTTATAACTATAATGATGTTGGACTTAATAATTAGAAAAGAAAGGCTTCATACATCAAATATAATCTATGCATTTATTTTATCAACTATATTTCTAATAGTTTTTTTATCTATAGATTATATGAAAAAAAGGAAGTTTTATAATTTAATTAATAATAGATCAGATGAGGATATTGATTTAACTTATATATTTAATATTCCAGACAACATAAGCAGAGAATATGATTTTTTCAAAGAAGCATTAATTAGCAATTATCTTAAATATATAGATACATTAGAGAAATATAAAAAGTCTTTTGAAACTCAAAATTATTTTAATAATAGATGGATTCATCAGATGAAAACTCCGGTATCAGTTATTAAACTTATTCTAGAGGATGAAAATCAAGGAAATTTGGATGAAAAGACTAAGAAGAACTATGAAAGTATTGAGGAAGAAATAGAGAAACTATCCCATGGATTAGAGATGGCTTTATATACATTAAGGGTTAGTAATTTTGAATTAGATTTTAAGGTGGAAGATGTTAGTTTGCTTGAAACCATTAGAAATATTATAAATGAGAATAAAAATGCTTTTATAGTGAATTCTATTTATCCTAAGATAAATTCTGAAGAAGATATAATAATTAAAAGTGATAGGAAATGGATTAAATTTGTAATCAGTCAAATAATATCTAATAGTATTAAATATTCAAAGGTTAAAGATAGCAGTAACAAGACTATAGATATAGAATTTTACAATAAAGATAATAAAACCATACTTTTAATTGAAGATAAGGGAGTAGGCATACCAAAACAGGATTTAGATAGAATATTTGATCCCTTCTTTACTGGAAAAAATGGTAGGAAATACTTAGAATCCACAGGTATGGGACTATATCTTGTGAAGGATGTATGTGATAAATTAGGTCATGGTATATTTATAGAATCTATCGAGGGAGAAGGTACAAAATCAAGTATTATTTTTTATCATGGAAAAAGTATTTATGACCTAACCCAGTGAATGAACGAAGGCTCTAACGGACACCACTGAAATATATCCTACGGAGTAAATAGAGGTTGTGAGTAAATAGATTTGTATTGTGAAACTGCGGAAAACAACCTAATCTAACAATATTGTAAGATAATATCTCCATTTGAAAGGGAAATCGATAGAAAGATTTCCCTTGAATTATTATGATATATATAGAAATACAAATCAGGAGGTAATAGAATGTCAGTATTGCAAACTAAAGATCTATCTAAAATATATGGAAGCAAGGGTAAAGGAGTATCGGTGAAAGCCTTAGATAATTTTAATATGAATATAAAAGAAGGAGAATTTGTAGGAATAATGGGTCCTTCAGGTAGTGGAAAGACTACTCTATTGAATATTCTTGCTACAATAGATTCTCCATCTTCTGGAGAAATATTAATAAATGGAGAAAATCCCTATAGATTAAAGGAAGATAAGTTAGCTATATTCAGAAGAAAGAATTTAGGGTTTATATTTCAGGATTTTAATTTATTAGATACATTATCTGTAAAGGAGAATATAATACTTCCTTTGGTATTAGAAGGTTTCCTAAAAAGAGAAATAGAAAAAAAACTAGATGAAATAACATCCATATTAAATATCAAGGATATCCTAGATAAAAGGACCTACGAAGTATCAGGGGGACAGCAACAAAGGACTGCTTGTGCAAGGGCATTAATAAATAACCCCGCTATTATTTTAGCAGATGAACCCACTGGAAACTTAGACTCTAAGGCATCCTTTGATTTAATGAGCTCTTTAGAAAATATAAATGAAAAAAGAAAAGCTACTATAGTTATGGTAACTCATGATGCTTTTGCAGCTAGTTTTTGTAAAAGAATAATAATGATAAAAGATGGGAAGTTCTTCACTGAAATAGTTAAGGATTCTAATAGACAGGTATTTTTTAAAGAAATTTTAGATGCCTTATCCCTTCTTGGAGGTGGATATAATGAAAATATCTAATATGGCTCTTAGCAATGTTAAGGGAAATCTATATAGATATGTAATGTATTATTTAAGTAATGCATTTGCTGTTACAGCATTCTTTATATTTGCTAATTTTGTATTCCATCCTTCTTTAAATTTTAAAAATATAGGCGGACATCCAGTGGCACAAATGGGGGTAATTAATAGTATGGTAGCCTGTCAAGTTATCATAGTAATGTTTTCAGTACTGTTTGTGGGGTATTCTACTTCCATATTTTTAAAATCTCGAGGAAGAGAGTTTGGATTACTATCTCTATATGGAATGACTACAAATCAAATAAGGAAATATGTTCTTATAGAAAACACTATAATATCTATTTTATCCATAGGAACTGGTATATTGTCAGGAGTTGTCTTTTCAAAATTATTTCTTATGGCAATGGAAGCATTTATGGATATTAACTTGCCATTTAATATTTCTTTTAAAGCTTTAGGTATTACTGCTCTGATTTTTTTCACCTTATTTGAGATAGTAAGCACTTTAATGCTTTTTAAAATAAAGAATAAGGAAATAATACAACAAATTAAAAGTAGTAAGATGCCTAAGGAAATGCCAAAGTTTTCAAAGAAGAAATCAATTCTTGGAGTTAGTTTATTAATATTGGGTTATGGTATAGCTTGGATTGTAGAAGGAGCACTTGTGCCTTTGGCTATGATACCAGTTATATTAATAGTTGTAACTGGTAGTTATTTTATCTTTACTCAATTTAGTATAGCTGTAGCTAATAAAGTTTTAAAAAATGAAAATATAATTTATAAAAAAACTAATATAATATCTTATTCCCAAATGATATTTAAACTGCAAGATACAGCTAAGGTATTGTTTTTAGCAGCTACCTTAGGTGCAATTACCTTTACTGCTACAGAAACCATATATTCATTTTTTACAGAGATATCAAGTATATCAGGAATTGATACGCCAGAAGATATTGCAATAATCCAAAAAGGGGAAACACTGAAGGATAAACAGAGTATAGAGAGAGTAAAAGAAATCCTAAAAAAATATGATTTAAAAATAAATGAGTTTCATACAGTTAAAAATATAAAGGTTAAAAATGAGTCTAAAAAAGCTAATGATAGTATCAGAGAAGAAATCTTACTTATATCAAATACTGATTATAATAAATTAGCTGTTTTCCAAGGTAAGGATAAAATTGAAGTGAAAGAGAATGAGGTAGTCTATAATTTTCCTTATGAGGTATTTGGCTATAATGGTAAACCAGAGAAAATTAAAAAATATCCCCTTGAAACAGCAATATTAAGTTTAAATGAGGAAGCAAATGAATATAGAGTAAGCGGGGAGATACATGGTGGTGTTATGTCTCTTAATAAATTAGGATATTTTGATGCATTTATATTAAACGACAAAGACTACAACCATATATTAGAAATGACTAAAGAGGATAATATAGTTATATATAATGGAATAAAATTAGAAAAATGGAAGAACTCCTTCGATGCTTCAGTTGAAATAGAGGAGATGTTGGGTAGTAAATATCAAGGTAATTATTATTCTAAGTCAATTCCTTATAAAGACATCAGAAAAAGTTTTGGACTTACATTATTCATAGGATTTTTTATAGCCTTTTTATTCTTTATAGCCTCAGGCAGTATAATATATTTCAAATTATTCAACGAAGTAAAACAGGATAAAGTAGAATACGATATACTTAGAAAAATTGGAACTACAGAAAAAGAAATAAATAAAGTAATAACAAAACAAATAGGGATTATATTCTTTTTACCTTTTGTAGTTAGCACTACACATTCTTTATTTGCATTGAAATCCCTTTCTAATTTACTTCAAAGAAATCTTTTTGCAAATGGTCTTGTAGTTGCATTGGGATATCTAGTATTTCAGGTAATTTATTTTATCATAATAAGAACAATGTATATAAGGAAAGTGAAATATAATTAAAAAATAGGATGAAAATGGAATTCTTTAAAAGGATTCCATTTTTTTTATAGAAATTATCTTTAAAATGGTGTATCCTATTAAAATATAGTGAAAAGTGAATGGTGAATAGTTTTGAGCAAAGATTTTGGTTTTTTTAACTATTCACTGAACTAATGGGGGTAGATTAACTATGCTAGGAACAATAGTAAATGCTTTAGCAATTATATTAGGTTCATTATTAGGTATAGGAGTAAAAAAAGGAATTAAAGATGATTATAAGAATACCATAATGGATGGTATAGGTCTTGCTGTAATCATCATCGGTATTATGGGAGGGATTAAGTCTGAAAATATTATCCTAGTTATAGGAAGTATTGTAGTAGGAAGTATAATAGGTGAGGTAATTGGAATAGAAAATAAGCTTGATAATTTAGGGAATTTTTTACAAGACAAATTTGGAGGAAAAGATAGTAACTTCTCTAAAGGCTTTGTAACAGCTTCTTTAGTATATTGTGTTGGAGCTATGGCAATAGTTGGTTCTCTTGAATCTGGAATACAAGGCAATCACCAAACTCTATTTGCAAAATCAATCCTTGATGGTATTTCGGCTATAATATTTGCTTCAACTTTAGGCATCGGAGTTGCATTTTCAAGTATCCCAGTATTTATCTATCAAGGGAGCATTACTTTATTGGCTAATTTTATAAAAGATTTACTTACTGTACAAGTAGTAAATGAAATGTCAGCAGTAGGTGGTTTGCTTATTATGGCAATAGGAATAAATATATTAGGAATCAAGAAAATAAAGGTAGGAAATATGCTTCCAGCAGTTTTTATTCCTATTATTTACTATATATTAGTAAATTTAGTTAATTTAATAAGATAAGAATAGCAAATTAGAGAAAAAATAAGATTAATGGTTTAAAAGCCATATTTTAGCAAATAATACCTTAATATAGTCGAATTTCAGACTTGATTACATGATTTCATTTAAGTAACATATATATTGTACATATTAGCACTCAACGACAATGAGTGCTAATAAAATGAAGGATAAAACTAATATTAACATAAGGAGGTAGTATAACTATGAATCTAAGACCATTAGGTGATAGGATTGTAATTAAAAAAGTTGAGGTTGAAGAGAAAACAAAAAGTGGTATAGTTCTACCAAGTACTGCTAAGGAGCAACCACAAATGGCAGAGGTAGTTGCTATTGGTGCTGATATTACAAATGATGAAAAGAAAAAAGATCAAATTAAAGCTGGAGACAAAGTAATATTCTCAAAATATGCTGGAACAGAAATCAAAGTAGATGGTGAAGAATTAACAATCCTAAAATTATCCGATATTTTAGCAATAGTAGAGTAATTACAATTAACAATTGTCAAAGAACAAATAACAATTAAAATATTAAAAGGCTAAGTAATTAAATAATTAATGATTTTCAATTGCTAATCGTTAATTGTTAATTGAAAATTGAATAAAGGAGTGTGGATATAAATGGCTAAAGAAATTATGTTTGGAGAAGACGCACGTCGTGCTATGGAAAGAGGTATAAATCAATTAGCTGATACTGTAAAGGTTACATTAGGACCAAAGGGAAGAAATGTTGTATTAGATAAGAAATTTGGTGCACCACTTATTACAAATGACGGAGTAACTATAGCTCGTGAAATAGAATTAGAAGATAAATATGAAAATATGGGTGCTCAACTTGTTAAAGAAGTAGCTACAAAGACTAATGATGTGGCTGGAGATGGAACTACAACAGCTACTTTACTTGCTCAAGCAATTATTAGAGAAGGACTAAAGAATGTGGCAGCAGGTGCAAATCCAATGATTCTTCAAAGAGGAATTAAATCAGCTGTAAATGCTACAGTAGAAGAAATTAAGAGATTTTCTAAGGAAGTAGAATCAAAAGAATCTATAGCTCAACTTGCATCTATTTCTGCAGGAGATGAAGAAATAGGAAAATTAATAGCTGATGCTATGGAAAAGGTAGGAAATGATGGAGTTATCACTGTAGAAGAATCAAGATCTATGGGAACAACTCTAGATGTAGTAGAGGGTATGCAATTTGACAGAGGATATGTATCAGCTTACATGGTTACAGATACTGAAAAAATGATAGCAGAATATGATAATCCATATATTTTAATTACAGATAAGAAGATTAGTAATATTCAAGAAATCCTTCCAATTCTTGAGCAAATAGTACAAATGAGTAAACCTCTTGTAATTATTGCTGAAGATATTGAAGGAGAAGCAATGGCTACATTAGTAGTTAACAAATTAAGAGGAACATTTAACTGCGTTGCTGTTAAGGCACCTGGCTTTGGAGATAGAAGAAAAGAAATGCTACAAGATATAGCTATTTTAACAGGTGGTGAAGTAATATCAGAAGAATTAGGATATGACTTAAAAGAAACTACTATTGAAATGTTAGGTAGAGCAGCTAAGGTTAAAGTTGATAAGGAAACAACTGTAATAGTTAACGGAGAAGGAAATCAAGAAGAAATTCAAAATAGAGTTAAACAAATCAAAGCTCAACTTGAAGAAACAGAATCAGAATTTGATGCTGAAAAGCTTCAAGAAAGACTTGCTAAATTATCAGGCGGAGTAGCAGTAATTCAAGTAGGTGCTGCAACTGAAACAGAACTTAAGGAAAGAAAACTTAGAATAGAAGATGCTTTAGCTGCAACTCGTGCAGGAGTTGAAGAAGGTATGGTTCCTGGTGGTGGAACAGTATTGATAGATGCAATACCAGCCGTAGCTAAATTGCTTGAAACAACTCATGGTGATGAAAAAACAGGGGTTAGTATAATAGTGAGGGCGTTAGAAGAGCCAGTTAGACAAATTGCGGCAAATGCAGGACTTGAGGGTTCTGTTATCGTTGAAAAAGTTAAAGAAGAAGCGCCAGGTACTGGATTTGATGCTTTAAATGAAAGATATGTAGATATGATTCAAGCAGGTATAGCAGACCCAACTAAGGTGACTAGATCAGCATTACAAAATGCAGCATCTGTAGCAGCTATGGTACTTACTACAGAAGGTGCAGTAGTAGATATAGAAAAAGAAGACCCAATGGCAGCTATGGGTGGAATGGGCGGTATGGGTGGAATGGGCGGCATGATGTAATTCCATCATAAATAATAGTACAAATTTTTAAATTATCAATCACTTATATCCTAGAGGTTTTTCATAAGTATATTAAACTTATGATAGACCTCTTTTTTCTTGCTAGAATTTTGAAATGCTTAAATAGGTCCTTTTAAGTATATCTATCTGATCCTGTAACATTATAATAATCTCGTTTTTGTCTTTATTAATAGGAGCAATCTGCTCCCAAGTTTGTTTGAAATATTCTTCAAAGGCTTTAATTAAAGTGTTTTCTTCTATTGATAGCTGTACTTTTTTGAGGTCTTTTAAAGGATTAAAAGTCTCGAATAATACAGCTTGTCTTTCTTTAATAGCACAATATGAATTAACACTTTTTAAAAAGTTATCATTATTTTTAGGCATAAAAGCAATATTATAATTGTCATAGGTTTTGAGAAGATAGATTATGTTTTGTAGAAGTTCGATGATATCTTCAACATCCATATTTATTATCTCTGTTTCTTCATAGTAGTCAAAATAAAATCGTTTATGCATAACTAGATCTTCAATAGAATTTGCTAAAAATATATCTTTATATTGATAGTATTTTATACTTGATAAGAATGCATTAAATTGTCTTTTATGAAAGTCTAAGAGCATAAGTATTTCATCATTTGGAAGATTTTTTTTTCTTAAGACTTTTTCAAGCAAGTTTTCAGTTAATGTAAATGTAGTAAAACAGTATTTATATTGAAATCGATTACCTATACTTTCTTCCAATTCAGTTAACTTATGATGATATTCAATATTTTTTGTATGATATTTAATTAAAGGTTTAGCATCATTTGCAATGATTGCATTAAAATAATTTTTCAAGATATTGACACCAGCCTTATTTTTTAAGTAAAAGCTACAGGTAATTTCTGAATATGGTTCCGTTGGAAAGCAGGATAATGCACCAATATCTGAAACAATATAAGTTTCTTTACTAGCAATACAAGTACCATATTTATCTAAATAATATAATCTAATTCTTCCAGTTATCATAATTGGATGTATAAAATTGATAAATCTTATTATTCTATTAATATTATTATCCAGCCTCAATAAGAAGAAAACCTCCCATCCATTATTTATAGCATTCAGTAAGGCATTTCTCAAAAGTATTAATTTATAATGGCTCTTTGTTGTATTAACATTATTGTAAGTTATATAAATTATCTTGTTTTTTTTATATTGCTGATTAATTGCATATTCAAGTAGAGAAATACCTTTAGAGATAATATTTTCAATTCCGAAAATTATTTTATCCTCATTGGATAAATCTATAGTTTGATTAGAATTATTAATGCTATTCTGTTTCTCAGGACAAATTTGATCCATACTTACAAAATTAAAAACTTGATCTTTGCTGGCTAACTGATTTTTCTTCTTTAGATATTCTTTTTTTTTGCATTCCATAGAATATCCTTGGGACTCCAATAATACTTTTTTCATTTTTTCTTTGATATTGCCATCTAATTCTTCATTTTTATTTAGACTTAACAAAACTTTATTTAGATTTTGTTCTTGAAATGAATTTTTAATATTTCTTGAAAAGTATTCAGTAATACTATCAATATATATAGTATTATATGCAGGAATTCTTTTCCCGCTGACCCAACGGCTAACAAGTGAGCTATCTACATTTATAGCTTTTGATAGTTGATTCATACTTATATCTAAAGCAGAAAGTAAAAGAGATAGACATTCACCAAACTTCATATTAGTCATCAAAGAGTTCTCCCCCTTTATATAATTGTAAATAATATATAGACTTACAATAACTCTATATAATCAGATAGGCTATAGATAAACATAGAATTGTCATTGCCATGGCAATGACAAGGAATGAAATACAGTGTAACCTACGGAACTATTAATATATAATAATACAATAATCTACAATAAACTACATTAGTCTACATTAAATATATTATATTAAATAGTTAATATTTAATTAAGGAGGGTATATTTTGAAGCTTAAAAGTATTAAGACAAAACTATCTTTATTTTATGGAGTACTGCTTCTTGTTATCTGTATGGGGTTTGGGGTGGTGTCTTACATAGCCTCATCAAAAGCTTTATCAACAAGTATTGATGAATCATTATCTCAATTAGCAATACAAAATGCTGAAATAGTTGATAAAGGAATGGAAATTCAATTTAATGCTTTAGAGGCATTAGCTGAAAGTGATTGGCTGAAAGGTACTAGTTTGACTTTAAATGAAAAGCTAAAATTACTTAATAATGAAGTGAAAAGAAGTAATCATATAGATATGTTTATTACGGACATAAATGGTAATATGGAAGATACTGCTGGAGGGAGAGCAAACGTTTCGGATAGAGAATATTTTATAAAGGCATTATCAGGTGAAAAGGCAGTTTCAGACCCTATTATAGATAAGACTAATGGTAATTTGATATTGTGCTATGCAGTTCCTATAAAGGATGGTGGCAGAGTGAAAGGTGTACTAGCTGCTACTCGCGATGGAAATGTATTGAGCGATTTTATAAGTGATATGCGTTTTGGAGAAAATAGTGAGGCTTTTATGATTAATAAACAAGGAACAACAGTAGCTAGTAAGGATAGGGAACTTGTTATGAATATGTATAATATTTTGGAGGAAGCTAAAGCAGATTCTGGGTTAAAATCATTAGCTGGACTACAAAAGAAAATGACTCAGGGGGAAAGAGGTGTAGGAGAATATAGTTATAAAGGAGTAACTAAATATATGGGGTTTGCTCCAGTAGAAGGAACAAATTGGTCATTAGCTATAACGGCTCCAAAGTCGGAAGTTATGTCACAAGTAAATAGTCTTACAATGACAATGATAATAATATCAATTATTTTTCTTGCAATTAGTATAGCTATTACTTTATTTATAGCAGGAGGCATTTCAAGACCTATAAAGGAGGCATCAGATTATTTAAACATAGTAGCCACTGGGAATTTTACAGGTATGGTACCTGCACAATTACTTGAAATGAACGATGAAACGGGTACTTTAGCAAAAGCAATTGATACTATGCAGGAATCAGTAAAAGATATTATAAAAGAAGTTGTTAGTGAGTCATCTAATGTAAGTCAAATGCTAGTTGATATTAACTCAGATATGAGGAAACTCAATAAAAGTATAGAAGAAATTTCTGCTACTACAGAAGAATTGTCTGCGACAACTGAGGAAAATGCTGCATCTACTGAAGAAATGAGTGCAACTTCAACTGAGATTGAAAAAGCTATAGAATCTACTGCATATAGGGCCCAAGAAGGCGCAGCTACAGTAAGTGATATAAATAAAATGAGTGAAAATATGAAGCAGAAAGCAATATCTTCAAGAGAAGATACAATAGAAATATATAGAAAGACAAAGGATGATTTGCAAAATGCAATTGAACAATCGAAAGAAGTAGACAAAATTAATGAATTGTCAGAGGCAATTTTGGCCATAACTTCACAGACTAATTTATTAGCATTAAATGCTGCTATTGAAGCAGCTAGAGCTGGTGAAGCAGGTAAAGGCTTTGCAGTTGTTGCAGATGAAATTAGAAAGCTGGCAGAAGGGTCAAAAAATACCGTTTCTAGGATACAGGAAGTAACTAAAATAATATTAGAAGGTGTAAATGATCTTTTATCTAGCTCAAGTGAGATTATGGAGTTTATAGATAAGAAGGTACTAGATGATTATGAGAGCCTTGTTAGTACTAGTGAGGAGTATAGTAAAAGCTCTTTTATAATAAATGATATGGTAAACGAATTTAGTTCTACATCTGAGGAACTTTTAGCTTCAATGCAAAACATGGTAAAAGCAATAGATGAGATAGCAATTGCAGCTAATGAAGAGGCAGAGGGGGCTACTAATATTGCACAGGAAGTATCGGCTATAACAGAAATGTCAGATCATGTTATCAAATTGGCCGATACAGCAAAAGAAAGATCAGAGTTATTATTAAAGGCTGTTTCAAAGTTTAACATTTAAAAGAGTTAAGATGTATTAGTCTAATTAAATCCTAATGTTCTAAATCATATATGGAAATATCAATTTTACAATATTAAGTTAACCTCTAAAGAAATTTTAGAGGTTTTTTATATTTTCAAAATGAAGGATTAACTTAATAATATGAAAAATAGGTTCATATATTAATATATGAATTATAAGACAATAATTTAAAGGAGGTTTTTTCTATGTTGATTATTATAAATAAACGGACACTAACAATTTTTTTTCTAGCACTTATTATTATAGTTTTCTTTATATTTAAATTTATTTTTCCAGAAAAATCTATTACAACTAATACTATTCCAAAAGGATATGTTGCAATAGTAATAGATGATTTAGGTAATAATGGAGAAGGAACGGACGAACTCATTAAGCTTGATATACCAATTACTGCTGCTGTAATGCCTTTTTTAGAATATAGTGAGATAGATGCAAAAAAAGCCCATGATGCTGGAATAGAGATAATATTGCATTTACCTATGGAACCTGAAAAAGGGGACCCAAAATGGTTAGGGCCTAGGGCAATAAGATCAAGTTTTTGTAATGATGAGGTTAAAGAAATAGTTCAAGATGCTTTAGAACAAATACAATGGGCAAAAGGTATAAATAATCATATGGGATCTAAGATTATGAAAGATGAGATAATTATGAGGGAAATACTGAGTGTAGCAAAGGAAAAAAAACTATATTTTCTAAATAGTAGAACAGACCAATCTAAAGTGGTAGAAGACATAAGTAAAGAGCTAGAATTAGTGTATTTTAAAAGAGATACTTTTTTAGATAATGAAAGAACTGAATATTATATATCAAAGGCTATGGAGGAACTCGGTAAGATAGCGCTAGAGAAAGGCTGTGCTGTAGGTATAGGTCATGTAGGAGGTCAAGGGGGTAGGATAACTGTAGGTACTTTAGATAAGATTTCTAAGAAGTTGAAGGATCAGGGAATTGAATTTGTATATTTATCTCAGCTAAAGGATATTCATAGAGAATAAGAAAAATAGCTAGCAAAATAGGTACTAGTACCAATCTTGCTAGCTATTTTTTATATAATCATACAAAAAAATGATATCTTTTGTACAAAAATGCAAAACTACAAAATAACTTAGGATTTTATACAAAAGTGCAAAGCTACAAAAAGTATTGTTAATATTTTAATTACTCACAAATTCCATTGTCAGAAAATGTAGTAATATAAGATTACAAATAAAAATAAATATGTCAGGAGGTAGTAAAATGAAGGAATATTTAAAAATAGCCAATGATCCAATATTATGGTTAATGTGTTTACCAGTAGTATCATTAGTAGCAGTTCAAGCAATTATATTTTCTAAAAGAGCATTTGCATCCGCAAGTTCAGTAGAGCTTACAAAGCAAGAGGCTAAGGACGCATTTAGAATTGGAGCGATCTCAGCCATAGGACCAGCTGTAGCAGTATTTGTTGTAATGCTTGGTATGATGGCTGTTGTAGGAGGACCCATGACATGGTTGAGACTATCTATAATAGGAGCTGCACCTACAGAGCTAGCAGCATCCACTATGGGAGCTAAGGCTATGGGTGTTGAATTTGGTGGAGAGGGTTATGGAGTATTAGAATATGCTAACTCTGTTTGGGCAATGACATTAAATGGTATAGGATGGCTTTTATTTGTCGGATTATTTACTCATAAATTAGAAGGATTGAGAAATAAAATATCAAAAGGCGATACAAGACTTACAGGTGAAATAGGTGGAGCAGCTACATTAGGTGCTATGGCTTATTTGGTTGGAGGACATTTAATAGCAGGTAGTGGAAGACTAGTAGCAGCATTAGCAGCAGGACTATCAATGATATTATTAGGAAAATTAGCAGAGAAATATCCAAAGCTTGGAGAATATAATCTAGGAATTGCAATGGTTATTGGAATGGTTGCTGCAGTTACTTATGTAGGATAATAGGAGGGAGATTAATGGAAAATAGTAAAGATCAAGCTTATTATGAAAATTTTACAAAGCCAATTATAAAAACAGGGAAATGGACCTTACTTCTTGCAGTTGCATTTTGTTTTCTACCAGCAATCTATTTGTGGATTAGATACGGAGCATTACCACCAGTTAAGTCTATAATTACAGGTTGGTTTTTAATTGCATCAATTTATGGCTCTTATTATTTTATTGAGCCGATCTCATTTTTTCCAGTATTGGGAATGGCAGGGACTTATATGTCATTTTTAGCAGGAAATATAGGTAATATGAGAGTGCCTTGTGCAGCTATTGCTCAAGAGGCATTAAAGGTTGAGCCAGGTTCAAAGAAAGCAGAATTAGTAGCTACATTAGGAATTGCAGGCTCAATTATTACAAATATAGTAATTGTAACAATAGCGGCTATAGCTGGAAATGGGCTTATGCAATTATTTCCGCCAGTAGTAATTAAAGCATTTGAATTTGTGTTACCAGCAATATTCGGTTCAATGTTTGCAATGTTCGCAGTTAAATATCCAAAATATGGTGCATTTGCAATAGGATTAACATTATTCCTTTTAGGAGTTGTAAAGGTATTACCAGTATATGTTTTAATTCCTTTATGTGTATTCAGTACAATAATATTTGCAACTACTTCATATAAAAAGAAAGCAAAATAGCAATAGGAACAATAATACATTGGAGGGGGACGTAATGAAAGATAATAATGTACTACAATTTATTGACAAAGATGAAGCTATAGATCTGCTTCAACAAATGATAGGTTTTAAAACTGTGAATGGGCCGGGGGATGAGTTACCTCTAGCTGAATTCATAGGACAAAAGCTAGAAGAAATTGGAGTTGAAACAGTAATTGATGATTTAGGGAATAATAGGGGCAATGTAATAGGAAGAGTAAAAGGTAGTGGAGAAAGAGAAGCACTACTATTTAATGGACATTTAGATACAGTACCTCCAGGAGATATTGAATGGGAATATGGACCATATAGCGGTGCAATAGTAGATGGAAAGATATATGGTAGAGGGTCTGCTGATATGAAAGGTGGACTAGCAGCAATGCTTATAGCACTTAAGGCAGTGAAAAAAGCAGGATGGGAATTAAAAGGTGATTTTATTTACTCAGCTACTGCTGGAGAAGAAACAGATAGCATAGGGGCAATTAAGTTTGTAGAAGATGGTGGATTAGAGGGAGTTGGGGCTATTATAATTGGAGAGCCAAGCTCAAATGGAATAAATATAGCAGAAAAAGGTGCATTTTGGATTGAAATAACTACCTATGGAAAGACAGCTCATGGAGCTTTTCCTCAAAATGGAACTAATGCTGTAGTTCATATGAATGCGTTATTGTCCGAACTCGTAAGCTATAGGTTCAAATATGAGGAAAATGAAATACTAGGTCATCCGACTATGAATATATCTACTGTAAATGGTGGGGTGAAGACAAACGTCGTGCCAGACAAATGTAGTATCACTATAGATATGAGAACTGTACCTGGTATGGACCATAAGGGAATAGTAAAAGATTTCGGAAGAATAATAGAAAAACTATCTTCTCAAATAGAGGATTTTAAAGCAGATATAAAGATTTTAAATGATAGAGCAGCAGTGGAAACAAAAGGAGATAATCCGTTTGTAAAATTAGCTGAGGAAATTGTTAAAAGGGAATTTGATAAAGATATTAAGGCAAAGGGAGTAAACTTCTATACAGATGCGTCAATATTTTTACCAGCGAAACAAATACCTTGTATATTCTATGGCCCTGGAGATGCTAATATGGCTCATCAGCCAAATGAACATATAACAATAGATAGTCTAATGGAATCAGTACATTTCTATATAGCAATGATTGAAAAATATCTTGTAGTATAGGGGTACTTATTAGTAAAGGGGGAATCACTATGGATATAATAGCAAAATCTCAAGAGGTAGAAAAAAACATTATAAATTGGAGAAGGGAATTACATCAAATACCAGAAGTAGGTTTGAATTTACCGCAGACTTCACAATATATAGCTAAACAACTTAAAAATATGGGAATTGAATATAAAGAAAATGTTGGCGTTTCAGGTATAGTAGGGCTTATTAGAGGAGGTCAGCAAGGAAAGACCATAGCATTAAGAGCAGATATGGATGCACTTCCTATTAGGGAAGAAACAGGGCTATCCTTTGCCTCACAAAATGGTAACATGCATGCTTGTGGGCATGATGCTCATGCTGCAATTCTTTTAGGAGTTGCAAAGGCATTAAGTGAAAACAAAAATAAACTGAAAGGCAACGTAAAGCTAATATTCCAGCCAGCAGAAGAAGGACCTGGTGGTGCTAAGCCAATGATAGAAGATGGAGCATTAGAAAATCCAAAGGTAGATGCAGTTATGGGACTTCATGTAGGATCATTAACAGATGCAAAAAAAGAAGGATTAGTAATGGTGTCTTATGATAGTATGATGGCATGTCTAGACAGATTTAAATTAAAATTAATAGGAAGTGGCTGTCATGGTGCTTATCCAGAAACTGGTATAGACCCAATTGCTATGGCAGGATATTTTTTATCCAATGTACAGGCTATAATTAGTAGAGAATTAAGTCCAACAGACCCAGCGGTTGTTACAGTTGGAAAGATTAATGGAGGCTTTGCATATAATATAATTCCTGATAGTGTGGAATTAGAAGGAACTGTAAGAGCGGTAGAGCAAAATGTAAGGGAGAATATAGCTAAAAGAATAGAAGAGATTGCAAAAGGAATTTCTAAAACAATGAGAGGAGCTTATGAATTTGAGTATGTATTTGGATATCCTCCATTGGTAAACGACGAAGCATTTACTAAGAATTTCGTAGAATCTGCAAAGAAGATTATTCCAGAAGAAGATATAATGGTAATGAAGAAACCTGTAATGGGTGGAGAAGATATGGCATATTTTCTAAAAGCAGTTCCAGGAACATTTTTCTTTATGAATACACCTAAAGCAGTAGATGGAGTATTCTATCCACACCACAATTCCAAATTTGATATAAATGAAGATGTATTATGGAAAGGGGCAGCACTGCTTATCCAAGGAGCAATAGATTATTTAGAAAAAAATTAATTTGAAACAGTGTTAAATAACTTCCTAATTTTGATGAATTACCTAAAAGTTAGGAAGTTATTTATTACACTGGCAATGTCGAATATTGTCTAAGATATGATATAATAGAATTATGATATATTAAACGAGGGAGAAAGATAGTATGGGAGTTACAATAGGAGAAGCATTAAAAACAAAATTTTTTACAGGTTATCATTTAATTGCAGGAGAGAAAGGATTAGATAGGGAAATACAAGCTGTATCACTATTTGATGCTCCAGATGGATATAAATGGGTTAAAGGTAAAGAATTTATGCTTTCCTCTGGATATTTATTCAAAGATAATGTTGAGCTTTTTAGAGAAGCAATATTATTTTTGTATAAACAAAACTCAACATGTATTGCAGTAAAGAAGGATAGATATTTAGGTGAAGTTCCAAAAGAAATAATAGATTTATGTAACGAATTAGGATTTCCATTAATCAATGTTCCTAATAATGTAGCTTGGATAGATATAATAAATGCTGTAAATTCCATTGTTATGAATAGATATATAACCCATATTATTGATAGGAAAAATGCGGATAAACTTGTACTAAGGAGCGATAATTTTCATAAGAAGATTGAAAAGACAATAATTTGTCTTTCGGAAGAGTTAAAATACCCTATATCTATAGTTGATATTCTAGAAAAAGAAGTTTTTACGTATCCTAAGGAGCAACCTTTTTTAAAGGATAATATTTCATTTAGTAAAGAAGATGATTTTTCTTTTAATTATCAGAAGGAAATATTATGTGATAAATTAAATATTTACAGAATTAAAAATATAGAGGATAGCAATAAATGTCCTTTCGTTATAATACCAATAGTAATAAAAGGTGTTACAGTATCAAAATTAATAGTATGGGAACACTCCGGCAAAATTGATTATTATGATTTATTCGTTCTAAGGCTTAGCTATACTTTGCTTTTGGAAGTATATGAACAAATTTATCTTATGAACTCTTTTGAAAGACGTTTTTATGATGACCTTATTAGGGCTTTAATAAATGGGGAATTAGATTCAAAACAAAACTTAATAAAGGCAATAAGCAATATTCAAGACTTTAAGCTAAACATAGAAAATAACTTTATATGTGTATGTATAAAACAAGATGAAGGTAATCCATCATTTTATAATGATCGTGAGAAAATATCTACTACATTTTTGCTTAACATTCCAAAGGACAAGTCCATATTTGGTATATTAGATGACAACACAATTATACTCCTATACGATGTTAAGGGATATAACAAAGATGTAATTAAGAATGTGAAAAAGGATTTTGAAGGTATATTTAAAGAAATAAAAAACAATTTTCCGGATAGAGAAATAAAACTAGGTATAGGTGATATGGTAGAGGATATCTGTTCTATAAAGAAAAGTTATGTAGGATCTTTAAAAGCTGTAGATATTGGATCTTATATCTATACAGATGGAGAAATGATAACCTTTGAAGATCTAGGGCCATTTGGATTACTACGTCTAGAGAGTATTCAAAGAAAGGATTTTGGCAATAACTTTAGTCATATATCCCCCTTACTAGAAGAACCTGATAGTGATGAGTTAATATCAACATTGAAGGTTTATCTAGAAAGTGAATCAAATTGTAATATAGCAGCAAAGAAATTATTTATTCATAGTAATACAGTAAGATATAGAATTGGTAAGATACAACAAATTTGTAATATTGACTTAGAAGACCCTATAGAAAGATTAAAAGTAGAAATTACATTGAAATTTATTAATAGTTTAAAATGAAGAAAAACTATGTGAGCACGCCTAAAGATGTTAAAGATAAAAATTAATATTTCAGGTGTGCTTTTTATTATAATCCATGGTAAAGTGTAGTCTTATTTGATTTAGGATTGATCTAGAATCTAAAAAAACTTCCTTAAATCCATCATCTTAACAGAAGTTTATTACAAAAACATTACAATTGTTAAAATATTGTTTAGTTTGAAGTCATACAGGTATATAATAGATATCAGTTTTATATATTTATTTTAATAAAGGGGGTTTTGCTATGGAGTACATATTCATTGCAGGAGGAATATTGGGGTTTTTAATAATCTTGTTACTCTTCTGGAGAAAAGTGCCGGCTGACAAGGCAATGGTGATCACAGGATTAAAGAAAAGAGTATTATCAGGTAAGGGTGGATTTATGGTTCCATTTCTAGAGACTTCTTGTACAATTTCTCTAGAAAATATTAGTATGACTACTGATGTAAATGAAGCACCTTCTAAACAAGGTATATTTGTAAACATTGTAGGTACAGCTATAGTAAAAGTTAACAATGAAACTAATAGCATACTTAAGGCTGTAGAACAATTCTGTAGTGGCGGAGCAAAAAATACAGTATCAGTTATCAGCAGTATGGTAGAACAAATCCTTGAAGGTAAACTAAGAGGTATAATATCAACTCTTACTGTAGAGCAAATAAATGAAGATAGAGCTGCCTTTGAGCAGAGAATAGAAGATGACATAAGAGAAGAATTACATTCTATGGGACTGTTACTGATATCATATTCTATACTTAGGATATCAACTCAAGGAGCCTATTTAGAGAATAGAGCAATACCTCAAATAGCATCAGCGAAGGCAGATGCAGACATCGCTACAGCTGAGAGGAAAAGAGATACAGAGATACGTACAGCAAATGCAGTGAGAGAAGGAGAAAAAGCTAAATTATTAGCTGAAACAGAAATAGCAGAAAGTCAAAGAGATAAATTAATTAAAGTTGAAAGCTATAGAGCAGAGCAGGATAAGGCTAAGGCAGATGCAGACGTAGCATATAAATTAAAAGAAATTGAAAATGAGTCTTTAGTAGCAGAACAACAGGCAGCCTTGGCTAAAAAGAATGCATTGGTGGTAGAAGAGAGACTTGTAGCTGAAGTCAAAAAGCCTGCAGACGCAAAGAAATATGAGACTGAAGTAAATGCAGAGGCAGAAAAGATAAGATCTATAAAGCAGGCAGAAGCACAAGCGGAAGCCATAAAGATTAAAGCTATAGCAGAAGCAGATGCTTTGAAAATTGCAGCAATAGCAGATGCAGAAGCAATCAAGGCAAGGGGGATTGCAGAAGCCGAGGCGATTAAAGCAAAAGGTATAGCAGAAGCTGAGTCTAAAGACAGACTAGCAGAGGCAATGGCTAAGTATGGAGAGGCTGCCATAGTAGAGTTAGTAGTAGGCAGATTACCAGAGATAATGACTGCAGTGGCTAAGCCAATGGAACAAGTTGACAAGATAACTATAATTGACAATGGTGGTAGACAAGGTGCATCTAAACTTACAAAGTTGGTAGCTGATATAACAACAAATGGATTTCAAACTGTAAAAGATTTAACAGGATTAGATTTAACAGATGTCATAACTACATTTGTAAATAAAGAAAATAATGTTTTACCAAAAGAAAGCAAAAATGAAAATGAAGATTCAGATGATATGGAGGAAGCATTGGCAGATAACTAAATAAGATATGTTAATTTACAAAAAGAACCATTATAATGGTTCTTTTTTGATTAATTTTAAGATTTTACCATAGCCAAAACCTATTGCAAGATTATGTAAACTAATGTATTATAAAAATACCATTACAAGTTTAGATTTATTAATTTTACTATTACAAAAATTAATATAAAAACAAAAGAGGAGGTTTGTAATGAATAAAACTAATGTAAAATCTACAAAGAAAGGATTTTTTAACAAATTTCTTGACTTTGTAGAACGAGCGGGGAATAGGTTGCCCCACCCAGTTACATTATTTGTAATATTTAGTTTAGTAGTTATAGTTATTTCGGCTATAGCTGAAAAGGTAGGATTATCAGTAACATTTGACAAGTTTGTAGATGGAGAAATGGTTCCAACCACAGTTACAGCAATTAGCTTACTGAATGCTGAAGGGATAGGAAAGATGTTTTCATTAGCAGTTACAAATTTTACATCTTTTGCACCATTAGGAACAGTTCTTGTTGCAATGCTTGGCGTAGGAGTTGCTGAGGGAACAGGACTTATACAAACAGGACTCAGAAAATTGGTTTTATCTACACCTAAGAGATGGATAACTGCTGTAGTGGTTTTTGCAGGAGTAATGTCTAATATAGCCTCTGACGCAGGATATGTAGTTTTAGTTCCATTAGGAGCCTTAGTATTTTTAAGTTTTGGTCGTCATCCATTAGCAGGATTAGCTGCTGCCTTTGCAGGTGTATCTGGAGGATTTAGTGCTAACTTAATGGTAGGACCTACAGATGCATTATTGTCGGGTATAACTCAACCAGCAGCTCAAATGATTCAAGGGGACTATATAGTTCCAGCTACTGCTAACTTTTATTTCTTATTTATATCCACAATATTAATTACCATTGTAGGCACATTTGTTACTGAAAAAATTATCGAACCAAGACTTGGGGAATATAAGGGAAAAGCTATAGCTTCTATTGATAAAGTTACAGAAGAAGAAAATAGAGGGCTAAAATGGGCAGGTATATCTATATTAGCATTTGTTATAGTGATACTACTTTTAGTAGTGCCACAAAATGGTATTTTAAGAAATCCACAAACTGGATCAATTCTTGATAATTCTCCATTTATTGGAGGTATAGTTACTATAATTGCACTATTATTCTTAATACCAGGGATAGCTTATGGAATAGCTTCTGGAACAGTTAAAAATGATAAGGATGTTGTAGATGCTATGGGAAAAGCTATGTCTTCTATGGGTGGATATCTAGTATTAGCTTTTGTTGCAGCTCAATTTGTAAACTACTTTACTTGGACAAATTTAGGTACAATATTAGCAGTAAAGGGGGCAGATTTCCTATCTTCAACAGGAATGACAGGAATTACTATGATTATTGGATTTATTCTAGTAACAGCTTTTATAAACTTATTTATAGGATCAGCTTCAGCTAAGTGGGCTATTATGGCACCGATATTTGTTCCAATGTTAATGAAAATAGGATATTCTCCAGAATTTACTCAAGTTGCATATAGAATAGGCGATTCAACAACAAATATAATCTCGCCGCTAATGTCTTATTTTGCAGTAATTATAGCTTTTGCTAAGAAATATGATGAGGATATGGGAATTGGTACTTTGGTTTCTACTATGTTGCCTTATTCCTTGTTTTTCTTAATATCTTGGTCTATTTTATTAATACTATGGTTTGTAATAGGACTTCCTATTGGACCAGGATCATTTATTAGAATGTAATAAGTTAAGTTAATCTCTTTTCTTCAAGTTTTGGAGGAAAGAGATTTTTCTTTGCAACTAATGGAAAAATTTGGTATAATCATGATTAATTATTATTCATGGTTAGAATTATCACAATAGACATGTATATTGTGATAATTCAATTATTGTAATATATAAGAAGAATTTGAGATATTAAAAGTGGGGGGAAAGCTGTGGATAAAGCTAATAAACTGGTTAAAAGAGGGACAATTAAGGTAAAGTTAATAATTATACCTTTAATGGTAGTATTAACTGTCCTTATAGGTATTGGTGTTATTTCATCATATTTTATGAAAGAAAGTTTACTTAATGAAATGAGGCAAAATGGATTTTTTTTATCAGAAAGAATTGTAGGAAACTTGCAAGATAATTCTAGGTCATTGGAAACTATTGATAATATGCTAGAAGATAAGATTAAAGTAGTAGGGCAAATGGTTATTGGAAATGAAAACAGCTTAGATAATGAATACCTAAAAAAATTAGCAAGAGAGTCTGATGTAGAACAGATAAGTTGGTATAATTCAGCTGGTGAAATTATATATTCTAATATTGATGATTACATAGGATGGATTGCAACTACAGGACATGCTGTACATAACTTTATGACAAGTAAAGATATGGAGCTATTTGAAGACCTTAGACAAGATACAGAATCAAAGAATTATTTAAAGTATGGATATCTAAAAGGAATAGATGGGACATTTGTACAGGTAGGCATTATAGCTAATAGAGTACAAGAGTTAACACAATCTTTTAGTTATCAGAAACTTTTACAGGATATAGCTTTAGAGGAAGAGATAGCCTATGCTTTACTTATGAATAAAGATTTGGAAACTATTGCACATAGTGATGAAGAGGAAATAGGTAAAGTATTTGATGATGAAGGGAGCAAGTCAGCGGCAGTTACTGGAGTTCCTTACTCACAAGAGTGGTATTATGAGAAAGAAGATATAACAGTTTTAGACGTTTTATACCCTGTTATAATAAATGGGGAACATGTTGGCGCTGTTTCTATAGGGTATTCCATGGAAAATGTGAATTCAGCTATAAATAAGAATATCACAATAGTTTCTATTTCAGTTATTTCTTCTATTATACTCTTATGGATTATTTTATTTACTACATCTAATTATGCTGTAAAGACAATAAATAAGCTGAAAGAGCACATGGGATTTATGGCGTTGGGGGACTTTTCCAATACTATACCAGAAGATTTAGTTAGTAAAAATGATGAATTGGGAGAGATATCTCAAGCAGTTGGGAGTATGCAAAGTTCTATAACAAATATTATTAAAAATGTATTAGATACATCTCAGCAGTTAGCTGACTCCTCAGAAGAACTCACAGCTATTAGTCATCAATCGGCTATAGCTGCTGATGAAGTTGCCAGAACTATTGAAGAAATAGCAACGGGAGCATCTGATCAAGCTAAAGATACAGAACAAGGGGTGTCATCTATATTAGAGCTTGGAGATAGAGTAGTAGAAAATCAATGTTATATTGAAAATTTAAATGCTTCTGCTGAAAAAGTAAACAACTTAAGAAATGAAGGATTACAGATATTAAAAGATCTTATAGAAAAAACCAATACTAATAGAGAAGCATCAAAGGAAGTCCAAAATGTTATTATTGCTACTAACAAGAGTGCAGAGAAAATTGTTAATGCCAGTGAAATGATAAGAAGTATTGCAGATCAAACAAATTTGTTAGCCTTAAATGCCGCTATTGAGGCAGCAAGAGCTGGTGATTCTGGCAGGGGATTTGCAGTAGTAGCTGATGAGATTAGAAAATTAGCAGAACAGTCGAGTAATTTCACAGAGGAAATAAATAATATCGTAAATGAGTTGACAGATAAGACCTCTAGTGCTGTAGAAACTATGGAGGAATTAGAAGAGATAGTTTCTTCTCAGAATGAAAGTGTGAATATAACAAATGACAAGTTTGTTGGAATGGCAGAAGCAATAGAGGAGATGAAAGAATCTATTGAAAAGGTTAATCATTCCAGCTATGAAATGGCTAATAGGAAGGAAGATATTATTAAAATAATGGAAAATTTATCTGCTATATCAGAAGAAAATGCAGCAGGAACTCAAGAGGCTTCAGCATCTGTAGAAGAACAAACTGCTGCTATGGAAGAAATAGCTAACTCAAGTGAACAACTTGCCAAAATTGCAGAAGAGTTGAATAAACAGGTAGAACGATTCAAAGTATAGATATTTTAAAGTTTCATGATGATAAAATACTAATAAAAGACAACATGATTATTAATAAATCTGTTGTCTTTTTTTGCAGTAATTATTTTTTTTCTTGCGTTATATTAATTAAATGAAGAATATATTCCTATTGATATAATTGCAAAAACGATGTAATATGAATAGAAGAATATATTAAGATGTACTAGAACAGGGGGTGCATTATAATAAAAAAACATACAATTTATATTTTATTAACGTACAGTGGATCAATGCTTTCTAAAGTTATAAATAAATATACTAAAGAACCGTATTCTCATGTATCTATAGCCTTTGACGAAGAATTAAAAGAATTATATAGCTTTGGGAGATTGAGACCTAATAATCCGCTTATTGCAGGATTTGTAAAAGAAGATATAGTAAATGGCACCTATGCTAGATTTCCAGAGACTAGATGTGCTTTATATTCTCTTGAGATAAATGATTTACAATATAGAAGGTTGATGAAAGAATTACAGAAATTTAAAAAAGACGGAGAGAAATATGGATATAATTTAATCGGGTTATTAGGGGTTATGGTAAATTATCCTATTCAAAGGAAATATAATTATTTCTGCTCCCAATTTGTATCATCATTACTTCGTAAGAGTGGTATAAAGTTAATCAATAAGCATACTGCCCTAACGTCTCCTAGAGACTTTAGAGAATGCAGAGAATTAAATCTTGTATATGAAGGTAAGTTACAGAATTATAATTTGAAGCAATCATACTTATATTAATAATTAGTAAAAACTCTAAAAATATAAAAAGTATTTTTAGAGTTTTTTATCTTATAATCTAGAATATTTTATCATGTGTTAATTTGTGCTTAAAATTTAACTTGTGGAATTAAGCTATATTTTGATGTGGAAATTAATAAAGTATAGAAAAGGAGGGAAGAAAGTTATTTAAGAAAGTAGAATAGCTTAAGAACTAAAAAATTACAAGGTTATTAGGATGATTAAAAGCACAATATTTTGCTAGGAGGTAATATCTATGTCAATTATCACATGGTTAAATAATAATATTATATGGGATATGCCCATGCTTATATTAATGATTGGTACAGGAACTTATTTAACTTTTATAACTAACGGAGTAATTTTTACAAGATTTGGCACAGTGATGAAATATACATTAAGAACTATTTTCAAAAGATATAATTATCAAGAAAAAGGTACTATAACTCCATTCCAAGCCGTATCCACAGCACTTGCTGCAACTGTAGGCACAGGAAATATTGTAGGTGTTGCTGTAGCGATTCAAGTGGGGGGACCAGGTGCTATATTTTGGATGTGGATATCTGCCCTTATTGGAATGGTTACAAAGTATGCTGAAGTTACATTGGCAGTTGCATATAGACATAGGAATAATAAAAATGAAATTGTAGGAGGTCCTATGTACTATATAACTAAAGGTATAGGGAGTAAAACTCTAGCCTACTTATTTTGTATATTTGGATTTCTTGCATCTTATGGTATAGGTAATATGGTGCAAGCTAATTCATTGGCTGGTGGCCTTGAATCCGTATTTAGTATTCCTACATGGATAACTGGCATTGTTTTGGCAATATTAGTAGGGCTTGTTATAATTGGAGGAATTGGTAGAATTGCTAGAGTAGCAGAAATATTGGTTCCATTAATGGCTGTATTATATATGTCAGGTGCTGTTGTAGCACTAATAGTTAATGCATCTAATATTCCGGCTGCTTTTATGTCTATCATTAGGGACGCATTTACAGGAACTGCAGCAGTAGGTGGATTTGCAGGATCAACTTCAATGTATGCCACTAGAATAGGTATAGCACGTGGGGTTTTTACAAATGAGGCAGGCTTAGGTAGTGCTCCTATTGCTCATGCAGCAGCACATACAGATCATCCAGCTAGACAAGGATTATGGGGAGCCTTTGAAGTGTTTTTTGATACATTGATAATGTGTACTGTTACTGCACTAGTAATCCTATCATCTGGATTATGGACTGATCCAAACTTAGATGGAAATATCATTTCATCATTAGCTTTTGAAAATGCCTTTAAAGGTGGAAGCTACATTGTTTCAATAGGTCTTGTTTTATTTGCATTTGCTACAATAATTGCTTGGTATTATTATGCTGAAAAATGTGTTGAATTTTTATTTGGTACAAAGGGGATTATTCCTTTTAGAATATCATTTGCTGGAGTGGTGTTTGTTGGCTGTGTATCTAAGCTTGAACTTGTATGGGAACTAGCTGATTTATTAAATGGAATGATGGCTATTCCTAACTTAATAGCTCTTATTGCTTTAAGTGGTGTAGTAAGAAAATTAACAAAAGATTTTTTTAACGATCCAGATCGTAAAAGACTAAAAAATGAAAAATTTTCTAAATATATTATTATAAAGAAAAAATAATATAAATGAAATAAAGATCCAAGAACAAGAAAAATATCCAAAATTATTTTTGCAGTATTTTTATTATTACCTTCGTTATAATTAATGAGAGGAAGGAGGGGAGATATGATTAATGAGTCAGTACTGATAAAAAAGGCATTGGAAGGAGACCAGGATTCCTTTGCTGAAATAGTTGAACAATATAAAAATTATGTATTTGCTATTATTCTTAATTTTATTAAAGATTATAATGAAGTTGAAAATGTGGCTCAGGAAGTATTTTTACAAGTTTACCTCTCTCTCCCCACTTATGAATCTAATAATTTTAAAGGCTGGATTGGCAGAATTGCATCAAATAAATCTATAGATTGGCTTAGAAAGAAGAAAAGTAAATTTAGAGAAGAAGTAATGGAGGACAGTGAAGAATTAGTGGATAATGTAAAATTTAGCCATAGTCAGACTCCAGAGGAAATATTGATAGAAAAAGAAAAAAAAGAAGAAATTTCTAGGTTATGTAAGTCAATTCCTCCTATATATGAAGATACAATAACAAAGTTTTACTTACAAGGAAAGTCTTATGAGGAAATTGCATCAGAAGAGGGAACTACAGTTAAGACAATAGCTTCAAGATTATATCGGGGAAGAAATATGTTAAAAGAGAAATGGAGGGAAAGATTATGAAACATTATGATTATGTAGAATGGGTTTTATACAAAAATAATCTTCTTGATAAAGAAATTCATAGAAGGATGGAGGAGCATTTACTTCTATGTGATGAATGCATGGAGATTTTTCTTTCTCTCATAGATGAACAAGAGATGGAAAATGTAGGAGCTATTATTCCAGAGGATTTCACAGTAAAGGTTCTAGATAGTATTAAAAATATTACTCCTATAAAGAAACCAATACGGAAAACAACAAAGAAAACAATAAAGAAAAAAGTATCTAACGATTTCTTTGTATATTATGCAGCAGTAGCGTCAGTAGCTGTTATTTTAACTGCTACAGGATTCTTTGGGAGAATAGTAGATACCGTACCTCAGATATCTTCAAATGTATCTTCAAAAGAAAGCAGATTCAAAGCTAGTACAATATATGATCTTACAGAAGAAATAACAAATAGAACTTCTAAGTTTATAAATAATTTTCAATTTAGAATAGGTAAGGAGGATTAATAATATGAGACAAAAAAATAAATTTACTACATTTTTGTTGTCGTTTATACCAGGGTTATCTCATTTCTACTTAGGATATGCCGATAGAGGATTTATTTATCTCCTCATATTTGGAATGCTATGTGTAGGCACCATTGGGTTAAGCGTTTTGACTTATAGAGAAGAATTTTTAATATTGCTTGTAGGAGTTCCTATTATTTGGTTGGTAGCACTAATAGATGCATTTTCTACAATTAATGCCATGAGATATGGAGATAGCTCAGAAATAAAAAACATCTGGAATTCACAAGAAACAAAAATTTCCAATAAAAAGATTATTACTTTGGCTTTATCAATCATACCAGGAGCAGGTCATATGTACCTAGGCTATCAGAAAAAAGGATTAGTATTGATGGGTGGATTTTTCTTCGCTATATTTTTTATGGGATGGCTTCAGTTAAGTTTTTTACTGTTTTTATTGCCGTTGATTTGGTTTTATTCATTCTTTGATGCTTTCCATACACTTAATGGAAGTGATGTAGAAGATATGGATATATCGAAGCTATTACCAACTATTAAGCCTGAATATATAGGCATTGGGCTTGTGGGAATAGGGGTGCTTATTGCATTACAAAAAGTATTTTATCCAATATTAAGTCAGGTTCTTTCTAAAATATTTAATTACCATAACTTATATCAGGTAAGAAACTATATCCAAACTTCCATAGTAGCTTTGATATTCATTATTGGAGGTATTAAAATACTTCACAAAAATAAAAATATTGTGGATGATGATATGGAGGAGGATGAGGAATATGAAGAATAGAAGAGTAGGGACCATATCTATGGCCATAGTTTTAATTGGATTTGGAATACTGATATTTATAGCTCAAATCAATGAACTATCAGCTGCAGAACTTGCCATAAAGTTTTGGCCTAGTATATTAGTTTTACTAGGCGGAGAGATTCTCTGGTTTAGTTTTAAGGAGAAAAGAGAAAATGAGGGTATAATAATAAGATATGATGTGTTTTCTGTATTTATTGTAATGATTATATTATTTGTGAATATATTGATTTATGGACTTGTAGAAACAGGTGTGATGACAGTTATAAAATCAAGAGTAGCATCACAGACATTTAATTATGAATTACCATTTGAAGAATATAGTGTAGAAGATGGTATAGAAAAAATAATAATTGATGGACCTAGATATTCAGAGTTTACTGTTAGAACTAGTAAAAGCGATAAAATAACTACTTCAGGATTTATAAATATAACAACGGATAATAAAGAAAATGCTGAGAAATTATTAAATGAAAATCATATAAGTATAAATAAATCAGGAAATATTATGTATATAACATTTAAAGACAAATCAGATTATTATCAGTATAATCTTAGGGATTTAAATATTATTATACCAGACAATAAGGAAGTAGAGATAAACGGTGGAAATGATTTAGATTTGATAGTTGATAGTTTAGATAATAATTTAATAGTTGATAATATTAATAGATTGAAAATAAGAATAAATGAAAAATTAAATGTTAAAGTAGAAACTACTGCTAATAATGAAGAAGAGTTAAGAGGAAATGTGAAGTGGAATACTACTCAAATAGGTAGTGAAAATTTCCCCAAGTATAAGGGAGAATTAATATATGGTGATGGAAATAATATTTTAAAGATACTTAATTGTTATGATATAGCAGTAGATGGAATATAAAAGAACCTTAGGGTTCTTTTTTTTATACTAATAGTACCCAATGAAAATATATTATTTTTGTATTATAGCTTAGTATTTTTTAATCTCTCATTTTCTTATAAATATATGATAGTTATTAAAATATTATTTAATATGAAGATATATAGGCATAAATTATATATTAGTCTTAGTATAATCTAGTAAGAGTATTAAAGAACGATAGTAAAACTTTTAGCTATCTTATTTATAAAAGTAAGCCCGGATACTTAATAAAAACTAAAGAAAAGAGTTTATAATTCAAAGATTATGTTGCTAAATATTTATGGAATAAATGCCGAGGTTGCATTTATTTTTATATATACTCAGTGAAAGCATCTAAAGAGTAAATCCTAGTGTCTAAACTTATATAATACACTAGTAAATAAATATAATAAGAAAGGAAATGGGAAATGGGAAATGAAAAAATATTAGAGATCAAAGACTTACACACTGCCTTTAGATTTGAAGATGAGTATTTTGATGCAGTCGATGGTGTCTCTTTCTCTTTACACAAAAATGAGCTGCTAGCAATAGTTGGAGAATCTGGCTGCGGAAAAAGTACAATTGCCAACTCTATAGTAGGATTACATGACAAGAATTTTACTCGAGTCAGTGGTGAAATAATTTATGATGGCGAAAACATGGTTAATTATTCTGAGGAGCAACTAAATGAAATTAGAGGTAAGGAGATTGGTTTTATTTTTCAAGATCCATTAGCATCATTAAACCCATTACATAGGATTGGGAAACAGATAGAGGAGTCTTTAATCTATCATACGGATCTGAATAGTGATCAAAGACATGAAAGAATGTTACAGCTTTTAGATCAAGTAGGGATAGTTAATCCTAAAAGAACAGCTAATCAGTTTCCTCATCAATTATCAGGCGGTATGAGGCAAAGAGTTTTAATAGCCATAGCTCTTTCCTGTAATCCTAATATAATTATAGCCGATGAGCCTACTACTGCCTTAGATGTTACAATACAAGCTCAGATACTAGATATTTTAATGGAACTTAAAAATAAAATCAATGCTGGTATTATTCTTATTACCCACGATTTAGGGGTAGTTGCACAGATGGCAGATAGAGTTGCTGTAATGTATGCTGGACAAATCGTTGAAATTGCTGAGGCGAATGAGCTTTTTAGTAATCCACTTCATCCTTATACAAGGTCATTGCTGCAATCAATACCTCAATCTGATTCAGATGATGAAGAACTTCACGTTATTCATGGAATGGTTCCATCATTGAAGAATTTACCAAGACAAGGCTGTCGTTTTTCGTCAAGAATTCCTTGGATAGCAGCTTCAGAGCATGAAGATAATCCTGAACTTCATGAAGTTTTAAAGAATCATTTTGTAAGGTGTACTTGCTGGAAAGATTTCCACTTCGAAAATGAAGGAGGTTATTAAAATGAGTTTCCTAGAAATTAATAATTTAAAAGTTCATTTTCCTATTCGTGGAGGATTTTTTAATACGATAAAAGACTATGTCTATGCAGTTGATGGAGTCACTTTTTCAATAGAAGAAGGAAAAACCTATGGACTTATTGGTGAATCAGGTTCTGGTAAAACCACAATCGGAAAGGCTATCGTTGGACTTGAAAGGCCAACTGGTGGAGAAATTTTATATGATGGACAACCAGTCAATACAAAAAGGCTAAGAAAAAAAGTAGAATATAACAAAGATGTTCAAATGATATTTCAAGATGTTTTATCTAGTTTAGATCCTAAAAAGAGGATTAGAGATATTATCGCTGAGCCAATTCGAAATCATGAAAAATTAACAAAAGAAGAAGAACTAGAAAAAGTTTTAGAGCTATTAAATATAGTTGGAATGCCTGCTGACGCCTTATATAGGTATCCGCATGAATTCTCTGGAGGACAAAGACAAAGAATAGGTGTAGCAAGATCTGTATCTTTAAATCCAAGATTAATTGTTGCAGATGAACCCGTTTCTGCTCTTGATTTATCAGTTCAAGCACAGGTGTTAAATTTCTTGAAGGAAATACAAAAAGATTTTGGTTTAAGTTATCTTTTTATATCTCATGACTTAGGTGTAGTAAAACATATGTGTGATTACATATACATCATGTATAGAGGAAGATTTGTGGAAGCAGGGACAAGGGATGATATATACAATAATCCACAGCATATTTATACTAAAAGGCTGATTGCAGCTATTCCAGAAATTAATGCTGAAAATAGAGAAGAACTTCGCAATAATAGAATCCAAGTAGAACAAGAGTACAAAGACAGAGAACATCTATTCTATGATGAAAAAGGAAGAGTTTTTGATTTAGTTCAAATTTCTGATACTCATTATGTTGCAGTAAAAAGTAAGGAGGATTTGTAAGATGTGGAAAACAGTATTGCGTAGAGTGCTATTGATGATACCTCAGATTATAATATTGAGTTTAATTGTATTTGCACTAGGTCAGATGATGCCTGGAGACCCTTTTACAGGTTTGATAACTCCAGATATGGATCCACTGGTTATTGAACAATTAAGAGAAAAGCATGGCTTAAATAAACCTATACCTGAACAATATAAGGATTGGGTTACTAAGATCATTACAAAAGGAGAATTTGGACAATCCTATACTTATAAAATGCCTGTTGAAAAATTAATTGGGGCAAGAGCAGTAAATACATTATGGCTGTCATTATTGACTTTAACATTGACATACCTTATAGCAATACCACTTGGAATATATTCTGGAAGATACAATAATTCGCGTTTTGATAAAGGAGTAATTATATATAATTTTGTAAGCTTTGCAATACCTTCATTTATTTTGGCACTGATACTTTTAGCAATATTTGGATATAAATTTGGATGGTTTCCAACTACGGGTTCTGTAGAAGTAGGAATTCAAAAAGGAACATTTGCTTATGTTCTTAGTAGACTCCATCATATGATTTTACCTGCAATTACAGCTGCTATCTTAAGGACTACAGGAACGATACAATATCTTAGAAACGAAGTAATAGATGCTAAAACTCAAGACTATGTAAAAACTGCAAGAAGTAAGGGAGTTCCTATAAACAAGGTTTATAGTCATCATATATTTAGAAACTCATTGCTTCCAATAGCTGCGTTCTTTGGATTTACCATTACTGGACTTTTAGGCGGTTCCATTTTTATCGAAACTATATTTTCCTACTCAGGCATGGGGGAACTATTTATATCCTCAATTACCAGTAGAGATTATTCAGTAATGAATGCTTTGGTTCTATTATTTGGTGTATTGACGTTACTTGGAAGTTTATTGTCAGATATAATTATGACAATTGTTGATCCAAGAATAAGGATAGAATAGGGGGTAGCAGGTATGAATAAAGAAAAAAAAGTTGTGAAAGATGTTGCCTCTAAAATAGATGAAGAAACATTAAAATCCGTTAGTGAGGTACCCTCATTTTGGAAGGTAATAAAAAGAGAATTTAGGGCTGATAAGCTGGCAACATTCTGTCTTATTATGTTAGTTATTATTTTTACCACTGTAATAGTAGGTTCTTTTCTAATAGATCAAGAAGAGCTTATGAGGATAAATTTGAGAAATAAATATCATGCACCTAGCAAAGAATTTATTTTGGGGGCAGATATTGGAGGAAGATCAATTGCAGGACAATTGTTAATAGGTGGAAGAAACTCCATTTTAATAGGCTTTGCTGTTACCATACTGACCTCTGTAACGGGAGTGATCATGGGATTGATTGTAGGGTTTTATGGTGGGAAGGTAGATAGTATTATAATGAGAGTATGTGATTTTATCTCTATATTGCCTACAACTATGCTTATCATTACCTTCGTAGTTGTAATTCCAAAATATACTATGTGGCATTTCATATTTATTATGAGTATATTTTATTGGGTTGGGATGACTAGATTAGTAAGGAGTAAGGCATTATCGGAAAATAGAAGAGATTATATAAATGCTTCTAGGATAATGGGTACAAGTGATTTTAAGATTATGCTTACTGGAATTCTTCCAAATATTAGTTCAATCATTATTGTTGAGTTGATTTTAGGATTTGCAGGGAACATAGGAATTGAAACTGGATTATCTTTCTTAGGATTTGGTTTGCCGCCAGCGACACCATCACTTGGAACTTTGGTTTCATATGCAAGAACTCCAGGTGCCATGACAGGCAAACTATGGTTATGGTTACCTGCATCATTATTGATACTAGTAATGATGCTGTGTATAAATTACGTTGGGCAAGCTGTTAAAAGGGCGTCCGACGCGAAACAAAGATTAGGATAAAGAAGGGGGAAATTAAAATGAAAAGAAGTTGGAAAGTTATTATTCCACTACTGCTGGTATTAGTACTTGTACTAACATCCTGTGGTAAAAAGGTAGACCAAGAGCCACCAGTAAGTAATGAAGATGTGTCTCAACAGCCAGAAGATAAAGGCGATCAAGGACAAGACGAACCTGATGTAGGAGCAGGTGAGATTGTACTACCTCATCCAATGACTATTAAAAAAGATGGAGCAACAGTAGGCGGTACACTTAATGTTGCTATAGTAACAGATACACCTTTTGAAGGTATTTTTAATGAATTCTTATCTTCAAATGCTGTAGACAGTCAATTAGCAGAGCCTCTACAATCAGGATTCATGAGATCAGGTCCAAATAAAGAAATAGCAAATGGCGGATGGTGTGATGTTGATTTCGACAGAGAAGCTAAAACAGCTACTTACAGGATTCACAAGGATTTAACTTGGTCTGATGGAGTACCTGTAACTTCTGATGATTTAATCTTTGTATACAATAGTATAGGGCACAAAGATTATCCAGGTGTTAGATTTGACAGTGATTATCATAATGTTGTAGGTATGCTTGACTATAACCAAGGAAAAGCAGATACTATTTCAGGACTTAAGAGAATCGATGATAAAACTCTTGAAGTAAGCTTCTATGAGTTTACACCAGCGATATTATGGGGTGCAGGTCTTACCTATCAAGCTGAACCGGCACATTATCTAAAGGATATTCCAATAGATAAAATGGAATCCCATGATAAAGTTAGAAAAAATCCACTATCTTATGGTCCATTTATGGTATCTAATATAGTACCTGGAGAATCAGTAGAATACGTTCCAAATCCATATTGGTTTGGAGAGAAACCAAAGGTAGATAAGATTGTAGCAAAGAGAACAAGTTCAGATACTATTGTAGAAGCATTAAAGGCTGGAACATTTGATATTGTTAATAGAATCAATGTTAATAGTTATCCAGAGTATAAGGATTTAAACAATATCACTTTAACATCAGCTGTAAGCAGATCTTTAGGATATCTAGGATTTAAACAAGGAAAGTGGGATGTAGAAACTAAACAGGTTGTACCAGATCCAAATGCAAAATTAGCTGATGTGAAATTAAGGCAAGCAATAGCTTATGCTATGAATAATGAAGAAGTAGCAGAATTGTTCTATAACGATTTGAGAATACCTGCTAATGCATTAATTACGCCATATCATGCTAGTTTCTGGAATGATAAGCAAGAAGGTTATCCATATAACCCAGAAAAAGCAATGCAAATATTAGATGAAGCTGGATATAAAGATGTAGATGGAGATGGACTTAGAGAAGATCCAAAGGGTAACAAGCTACAAATCAACTATCTTTCAATGTCAGGTGGAGATATAGCTGAGCCATTAGCTCAATTCTATATTCAAAACTTTAGAGATGTTGGATTAGATGTAGTATTACAAAATGGCAGATTAATAGAGATGAATGCATTCTACGATATGGTTGAAGAAGATAATGAAGATATAGATCTATTTGCAGGAGCTTGGTTAGTAGGATCTAACCCAGAGCCATCAGGATTATGGGGAAGACACTCTCTGTTTAACTATGTAAGATTTGCAGCAGATGAAAACGATAAATTAATTCAAGCTATTAATTCAAATGATGCATTTGGACCAGATGGAATGGATAATGAGTACATGGTAAAAGCATATCATGATTGGCAAAAATATGCTATGGAGCAAGTTATAGTAGCTCCAACTCACTATAGAATTGAATTGACAGCACTTAATAACAGAGTTAACTACTGGGATGCAGACCCTATGAATTATGACTGGGGATGGGAGAAGGTTGGTCTATTAGCTGACACTCCTGAAAAAGCAAAATAGGAAAATTTTAATTAAATACAATAAAAGGTCTAATGATAAAAATCATTAGACCTTTTATTGTATTTAATTTTTTTATATTAAAGGTTTATTTATTTTCTTCATTGATTGAAGGCGTATTGGAGGCTAGAGGATTGAGCCAAGCTGATGTAGTTTCTTTTTCTAATAAAATTTGTAGATTTTCAGGATTTTCAAACTCTTTATTTGATTCACTTTTAGGTATCTTGTAGTTTAATAGATAAGTATAAGGAGACTTTTCTTTAAATCCAATGTCCTTAAATCGTAAATCTGTTAAATGAAATTTTACTCCCTCTTTTATTGGCTTCGAAATATCATCAGCAATCTCTAAATAATCGCCTAATTTTCTGTATATTATTTGATCTTTATCTTGAAAATAAAAGTTATCTTCATCTCTGCCGAGAAATTCGACATCCTCTGTTACTATTTCCTCTTCATATATTCCAGCTTTTCTAAAATTATCTACTAAGTACAATTTACTATAGATGTTAGTTTCCCAATGACCAGGATAATGGTATGTAAAAATGGTTTTTTTATTATTTCTTACACCATAATTAATATATCTATTATAACTGTACAATACCTTATATTTATTAAAATTTGCTATGGTATTTATACCAAAGATAATGAAAAAGATAATAACAATAGAAAATATAATGTTAGAAGCTTTGCTATTATTATATCCTATAAACGTTAATCTGTGGACTATAAATATTAAAACAAGACCTAGGATAATTAAGTGAAAGAAAAAAGAGTCGTATAAGAATTTTTCCGCTTCTATCCAAAATTCAAAATTCATAAGGTCACCCCCTGGTTTTATACATTAGCTTAGCAAACTTTCAAATAAGATAATTATCCCCCCCTTTAAAGTTATTAGCTATACTTTAAACATACGATATAATGAGCGAAAAGTCAATACTTTCTGAATTTGATTTGTGAAAAAGATAACTATGATTACAATATATGTTATTCCATTGATTTAGTCATATGTTTATTTTTATAGAAATCTAATGTTAACTGCTGCAATTTTTATTGACAAATAAAAAACATAAAGATACGATAGACTTATCGGTCTAGGCTGCATGGTCTATAAAAAGGAGTGATTAATTTGTATAAAATTAAAGATTTAACCTTTAAGTATCCTAAGAATGAAGAAGACACCATAAAAGGGATATCCTTTGAAATAAAGGATGGAGAGATATTTGGTCTATTAGGCCCTTCTGGTGTTGGTAAATCTACTACGCAAAAATTACTCATTAAACTATTAGAAGGTTATAAAGGAGAGATACTCTATAAAGGAAAGTGGTGAATAATCATGTATGGAAATTTTCTAAAATCAGAGGTTAAAAAATGGAGTAGAGATTCCATGATGGGATTTATGTTAATATATCCTATTATATTTGGATTGCTTGGCAGATATTTTTTACCTTGGATATCTGATAAATATGGATTTAATTTTATACCCTTTAATGATTTAATCTTAGTCATCTTAGTATTAATTGTACCTATATCTTATGGAACGTTAATAGGATTTTCTATATTAGAGTATAGGGATGATAATGTATTAACTAATATTAAGGTTACGCCTCTTAGCATGCATCAGTTTTTAAGTTTTAGATTAATTGCAGTATATTTAATTTGTGTTGTAGCCACTATATTTGTAATATGGTTTTCAAAAGTAGGAGATATCTCCATAAAAGATATTATTCCTATATCTTTGTTAGCATCTTTAGAAGCTCCTATATCAGGTTTATTGATTAATTGCTTTGCTAAAAATAAGATTGAAGGATTTGCTGTGATGAAAGCTGGAGGTAGTATAATAATCTTTCCAATAATTGCATTATTCTTTGGAGGAGCAAAGGAAATGTTTTTCTCTTTTGCACCAGGATTCTGGTCAGCTAAGGTAATTAGTAGTATAATAAAAGGTGGAGGACTCTATCTTTCATATAATCAATATTATTTTATAGGTTTAGTATATATGGTAATATTAAATATATTGTCCTATCTATTATTCCTTAAAAAGATAAGAGTATAGTAAACAAACGGTTTACTGATTGTAATGGAGAGGAGCGGTGTTTTTGAATGTAAAAAAGGAGAAATCCTTTGAGAAACGAGAAGAGTTAATAAATGCAGCTTTAATTGAATTTGGAGATAAGGGATATGATAATGCATCGTTAAATAATATCTTAAAGGAAGCTGGAATAAGTAAAGGAACATTTTACTATCATTTCAAGAATAAAGAAGAGTTATATGTCTATTTGTATGATATTCTAGCTCAAGAAAAGATGAAGTTTTTTAATGAAAAAATAAAGCCTGAAGATTTTGATAAAGATATATTTACATTGTTTAAGATTATGAGTAAAACAGGTGCGGAGTTTGCGAGATATAAGCCTGAGATAGATAGATTTTCAGCCAGTTACTTAAAAGACTTAAATAATCCAATATTGGATAAGGTAAAGGAAAAATATGATTTTAAGGGTAATGATCATTTAGATGTTATAATAAATAAGGCCTATGAAAGGGGAGAACTAAGGGAAGACTTACCAAAGATATTTATTAAGAATATGATATCCTATTTATTAACTAATCTTCATGATATTACAAAGGTTATAGATGTCGATGAATATGCAATAGAGTTTAATTATCTAATAGATTTTTTCAAAGATGGATTGGGAAAAAAGGAGTGAGAAAATGATAATAAAAATATTGGGAGCAGGTTGCGATAAATGTGATAAGTCATATGATAATGCAGTAAAAGCAGCAGCAGACTTAGGTATTGAGGTGGAAATAGAAAAGGTTGAAGATTTAATTACCATGATGAAATATGGTATCATGACTACACCGGGGATAGTTGTTGATGAAAAAGTGATTATGGTCGGGAGAGTACCAAAGGTTGAAGAATTTAAGAGTATGATACAAAAATAACCCTTATATTGACATGACCCCTTTATTGGGGTTATAATTTAATCAACACATAGATACATTTAAATATATCTATGTGATAAGGGAAATAGTTGATATTATAAAAATTCATAATATAGTGAGGTGTAATAATTGGATAAAAAAATTAATCTATATCTTTTAACAGGATTTTTAGGTTCAGGCAAAACTACATTTTTAACCAATATTTTAGAGGACTTATCTGGAGAAAAAGTGGGAGTTATAATGAATGAATTTGGTCGCATCAGCATAGATGGAGAAATCATAAAAAAAGAAGGTATGGAAATAGTTGAGATTAATAGAGGGTCTATTTTTTGCTCGTGCTTAAAGCTTAGCTTTGCTCATGCCATGATTGAAATGGCAGACAGAGATTTAAAATATTTATTTGTAGAAAGCTCTGGTCTTGCAGATCCTTCAAATATTGGGGAGATATTAGAGGGTATAAAGGCTGTAAAGGGAGATTTATACGATTATAAAGCGGCAATATGTGTAGCTGATGGTGTAAATTTCTTGGAGCAATTGGAAGACTTAGAAACTGTAGAGAGGCAAATTAAACATTGTCATCTAGCAGTTATTAGCAAGGTGGACTTGATTAATGAAGAAAAATTGATTAATATAATATCTAAGATAAAAGAAATTAACCCTGCAATACCTATTGAAACTATGGAATTTGGTAAGCTCGATTATGATTTTCTGTATGAAGACTTGATGAAATATAATTGGGCGGAAAATGAAGATTCCACAAATGTGCCTGAAACAAAACCTAAAACCTTAATGCTCACTTATGATGGAGAGATTAAAAAGGATGACTTAATCAAATTCATTGATGGAATAAAATCTGATGCTTATAGATTAAAGGGGTTTTTAAAACTTGAAAGTGGCTGGAATCAAGTAGATGTAGTGGGGAAAAGAATTGATTTTAAGACTATAGATGAAAAGTATGAGAATTCTCAGCTAGTTATTATATCTAAGATAGGACCTCATATAATTAGACCTATAGTTAATAGTTGGAATGAAATATTTAATATTGAAATGAAGTTAAGGTAAGTATAGAAAACAAACAGATGATGCCAGTGAAATGGCATCTTTTTTATCGACTATATTAAATTAAATGATGAATTATGGCGAGAAATCAGGAAAAATGACTAAATACAATTGTACATAGTAAGGACAAGTCATGATATAATAAAAAATATTAACTAGTTAAAAAAAACTATACTATAGAAGTTTTGACTTATGGTATTAAGGTAGGTGTTTAATTATATGACAGACTATATATGTAAATTAACATTAAAAGAATTATGTGCTAGAGATATTATAAAGGAAGAGGATATAGAGGTATATCGTTATGGATTGCAATTACTTGTGGCTACAATTTTAAAGGGTCTAGGAATTGCAATTATCGGAATTTTGACTGGTCTACTAAAAGAATCCATTATATTTATTTTGTTTTTTAGTAGTCTTCGAATACAGGCAGGAGGATATCATGCCAAAACTGTAATTAATTGCTTTATAGGAACATCAATGTTGTTATTTCCCTCAATTCTACTATTGAAACTATTGCCTGTAATTTATCAGCCATACTATGTTCTAATATCCATGGTATTTTCAATATTTTTTGTTTATTTATATGCCCCATTGGAAAGTGAAAATAAACCATTAGATGAAGAAGAAAAAATACTATATAGACGTAGAAGTTTACAAACAGTTATTATAGGAAATATTATTATACTAATATCAATGGCTTTTAGCGATAAATTTGTTTATTATGCGGCCATAGCTTCTACTGGTTTTCTATTAGAATCATTAACCCTAATACATGCCCTTGAAAGTGAAAAGTAAACTAGTGTTTAAAGAATTGCTGGCTATAAAGTAATTCTTTTTTATTGCTTGATTTAATTAATATGTTATATTAGTAAGTAGGGATGGAATAATTAGTACTATTGGACCTTGACATTCATAAATAAATAGTTTAGAAGAGTTTTTTCCTAGATGATTGGGGGTGTAATATAATGGATTTGACTATAATGAATATATTTACAAATATATTAGATACAGTTTTAGTTTTTTATTTTCTAGTTAGGATATTCCAGAAAAAGAATATAAATAGGAAAAACTCTGTAATGTTTTTATCAAATCTAGTAATCTTTAGTACATTGATTAATCATGTATTTGGGTTAGCAAACTCTTTGGGATTTATAGCTATATTTATTGTATCTACAATTGTGTATTCATATTTGTTAGATGAAAAATTTCCTAAGATATTGATTTATAGTATTCTAGCTACTATATTTATGTTTATCTTTGAATTAACAGCTGCAAATATTATAGTTCTAGTTTTTCAGATACAACCATCATTAATATTAGAATTAAATATTTATAGAATATTAGGAATAATTTGCTCTAAAGGAGGATTCTATTTATTTATCAAATATCTAATAAGAAAGATTAATATACCTTTATACATGAAAACTAGCAGTATAAAAACTATTATCTTAATTGGATTTTTTAATATTTTAGTTATATATATGACACTGACTTTATACAAGTACATAATGGTGGAATCTGTAACTGCTTATATATATTTAATAGGGATGGGGATAGGTGCTATAATATTTAGCTGGATAATATATTCCACATCTAAAAAGATGATATATCAATATCAGCAGGAAATGATTTGGAAGGTGAAGGAAGAGGAATTTCATAAAAAGGATTTCTATATTAAAAGCATGAGTGATATTCTTCATACAATAAGATCTCAGAGACATGATTTAAATAATTATCTTAGCACCCTTTATGGCTTAATGTGCTTAGGAGATTTTGATGATGCAAAGGCGTACATAACAAAGATCAATGATAGAGTCAGCAATATGAATAAAATAATTGAAACAAATCATCCCGTCATCACTGCTCTAGTAAGCATAAAAAAGAATAAAGCCTTTGAAGAGAATATCGATATGGAATTAGAAATAGATATACCTGAAGAATTATCAATTGATTTTGTTGACCTTTCTATTATAATCGGGAATATACTGGATAATGCAATAGAAGCGTGTACTTTAATTGATAAAAAATTTGAAAGAAAAGTTTATCTATCTATAAATATGGAAGAAACTTATTTAATAATCAAAGCAAATAATACGAAATCTCAAAAAATAAAATTAGAGACTAAAGATATTACAAACAGGTTTACAACTAAAGCTGATAAGGAGAACCATGGATTTGGTTTAGGAAATATTGAATTTATAGTAAATCAATATAATGGAATTATGAATATAGAAGATTTAGGAAGCGAATTTAGGGTAAATATAAGAATACCTATGGAAGGAGATCTTAGCCGTGGGTTGCAATCTACCGCCTATGTAAAAAGGTAGAACTATATACACTATATGTATATAAAAGGGGGAGGAGGGTAAATATGAAGAACAAAAGTTACCTACTTAACTTAGTTGCAGTTTTATCACTTACATTCGCAAATCTTGGCGCAGAGGTTGCCTGCTGGGGACTTTTCTACCAACCAGAGATGCCAAAACGATTGAGGAAGTAAAATGTATTAGCTATTAAAGAAAAAATCTCAAGGGAGAAAATCCTTTGAGATTTTTTCTTTTTTATTAAAATTTATTTTACAACTTGTTTTTTTAGGATTTATAAATTAGAATATAGTATTAAGATAGAAAAAGTATTATTAATTTATATATTGTTATACTAATAATAAATGCTTTGACAGAATAATAAAGGAGGAATGTATAGTGGAATTTGTAGGTGAGGGTTTAACTTTTGATGATGTTCTTCTACTTCCTGGTAAATCTGAAGTACTACCTAAGGAGACTAATATCAATACTTATTTAACTAAAAACATTAAATTAAATATACCTTTAATGAGTGCTGGAATGGATACGGTAACAGAATCTAAGATGGCAATAGCTATGGCTAGAGAAGGTGGAATCGGTATAATCCATAAAAATATGTCTATAGAGCAGCAAGCATTAGAGGTGGATAAGGTAAAAAGGTCAGAACATGGTGTAATAACTGATCCATTTTTTTTATCTCCTTACCATAGCGTATCAGATGCCTTAGAATTAATGGAAAGATATCATATATCTGGAGTCCCAATAACAGATGAAGATGGAAAGCTAGTAGGTATTATAACTAATAGAGATATTAGATTTGAAAAAGAAACTGCAAAGAAAATCGATGATGTGATGACTAAGGAAAATTTAGTTACTGCAAAAATAGACATATCTATGGATGAAGCTCTAGAAATTATGAAACAACATAAGATTGAAAAACTTCCTTTAGTAGATGATAATTTTATGCTATCAGGATTGATAACTATAAAGGATATAGAAAAATCTATTCAATATCCAAATTCAGCTAAGGACCATACAGGTAGATTGTTGGCTGGTGCTGCAGTTGGAGTAACAGGAGATATGATGGAGAGGGTAGCAGCATTAGTTAAATCCAAGGTAGACGTTATAGTTGTTGATACTGCTCATGGCCATTCTAAAGGAGTATTAGAAGCTGTAGGCAAAATAAAAAGAGAATATCCCAATCTACAAGTAATTGCAGGAAATGTGGCAACAGCTGAGGCTACGGTAGATCTAATAAAGGCTGGAGCAGATGCTGTAAAGGTAGGTATAGGACCTGGTTCTATTTGTACTACTAGAGTTGTAACTGGTATCGGTGTACCACAAATAACAGCTGTAATCAATTGTGCTAAGGCAGCAAAAGAATATGGTGTTCCAGTTATCGCCGACGGAGGAATCAAGTACTCTGGTGATATAACAAAAGCTATAGCAGCTGGAGCAAATGTAATAATGGCAGGATCATTGTTTGCTGGAACTGATGAAAGCCCTGGTGAAGAAGTTTTATATGAAGGCAGAAGATACAAAGAATATAGAGGAATGGGCTCTATGGGTGCCATGGATTCAGGTAGCAAGGATAGATATTTCCAAGAAGATACTAAGAAATATGTACCAGAAGGTGTAGAGGGCAGAATACATTATAGAGGACCATTAGGAGATGTAGTATATCAACTTGTTGGTGGATTAAAATCAGGAATGGGATATGTTGGAGCTAAAAATATTGAAGAGTTACAAGATAAGGCAAGATTTATAAAGATTACATCTGCATCTTTGATAGAAAATCATCCTCATGATATCCATATTACAAAGGAATCACCAAACTATAGCAGACGCTAAAAAGGAGGCAACATATTGATAATACAAGACTTTATAAATAAGCAATTAGAAGAAATTAAAGAAAAAGTAGGAAATAAAAAAGCCTTATGTGCTTTATCAGGTGGGGTAGATTCTTCTGTGGCAGCAGTATTAGTTCATAAGGCTATTGGAGATAATCTAGTCTGTGTATTTGTAGACCATGGTCTTTTAAGAAAAAATGAAAGACAAGAAGTAGAGAGTGTGTTTAGAGATAAATTCCATATGAATCTAATAGTGGTTGATGCTGAGGATAGATTTTTAGGAAAGTTAAAAGGAGTTACTGATCCTGAGCAGAAAAGAAAGGTAATCGGAGAAGAATTTATTAGGGTATTTGAAGAAGAACAATCAAAACTTGAAGACATAGAATTCCTAGTTCAAGGAACGATCTATCCAGATATAGTTGAGAGCTTGAATAAAGATGGTAAAGTAGCAGTTAAATCCCATCATAATGTTGGAGGTTTACCTGAAGATGTTAACTTTGAGCTTATAGAACCACTTAAAGAATTATATAAGGAAGAAGTTAGAGAAGTTGGTCGGGCATTAGGGATTGATGAAGAGTTAGTAAGCAGGCAGCCATTCCCGGGACCAGGACTAGGCGTTAGGTGTTTAGGAGAATTAACTAAAGAAAAACTAGATATTCTTAGAGATGCAGATTATATCTACAGAGATGAGATTAAAAAAGCAGGTCTAGATAAAGAAATCTGGCAATATTTTGCAGTATTACCTAATATTCAATCGGTAGGAGTTATAGACGGTGAAAGAACATATAAACATTTAATAGGACTAAGAGCTATAACTACTAAAGATGCTATGACAGCTAAATGGTATCCAATTCCATTAGATTTGTTAGAGAAGATTTCAACAAGAATTACAGATGAAGTGAAGGAAGTAAATAGGGTGGTATATGATATAACAAATAAACCACCTGCGACTATTGAGTGGGAATAATAAACAAAACCCCTAAAAGGCTGTAAATTACTAACCTTTTAGGGGTTGTTTTCTTCTTGTGATACTACAGTGATACTATTTTGTAAGTCGTTTAAATGAGAAGCTAATTTTACTTGTTTATTCGGATATAAATGTCCATATGTGTTCCAGGTAGTTTCTACATTTTCATGTCCAAGTCTTTCGGATATTAATAATATATCATATCCTAATTCAATTAACAATGAAGCATGAGAATGTCTTAGGTCATGTACCCTAATTTCTTTTACCCCTGAAAGTTTACAGCAGCGTTCAATCTCTTTTTTTAGGAAACTCTTAGTAAAGTAAAAGATTCTTTCATCTGGTTCAATCTTATATAATGAACTAATATAACTTTGAATATTGTCATATAAAAAATCAGGGATAGGAATTAATCTTATGCTCTTTTCGGTCTTAGGTTTATCAATTATATCTTCTTGCTTCAATCGTGCATAAGATTTATTAATATCTAGTATTTTATCCGGTAGAATATGTTCCGGTGTTAAGGCTAACAATTCTCCTGATCTGATACCAGTCCAAAATAATATCTCAAAAGCAAGTTTAGCTGCAGGTTTATCTTCGAATTCTATAAACTTATTAAATTCATCTAGTGTCCATATCTTCATACTGTCTGCATTTTTCTTCCCCATAGATCCAGCGATATGAACTGGATTTTCTTGTAGCCCATAATGTCTAACAGCATAATTAAATATAGCACTAAGTTGATTATTTATAGTTTTTAAATAGGTTGGAGCATAACCTTCTTTAATCATTTTATTTTGCCACTTTCGTACATGAGTAGATTTAATCTTGTTTATAGGTAAGTTTTCAAAGAATGGCAAAATCTTGGTTTCTATTATATTGCTTTTAGTTTCCATGGTGGTTACTCTTAATCTAGAACTTTTATCTTCTAAATAGTTTTCAACAAGATTACCAAATTCAATATCACTTGTTTTAGCTTCTTTTTGCAAGAAGTTTCTTTCATAGTCCAAAGCATCTTGTCTTTTTTTAAATCCTCGCTTTAACTTTCTTTTTCGCTCACCAGTCCAATCTACATAATAGAATGACGCATACCAGCTTTTGCGCTCTTCATCTTTATACGCTGGCATAATATCACCTCAAATTGCATTATAGAATTATCATTATGCTAACTACTAAAATATTTTTTTATTCAACTATTGTATCGACCTGTACTATATAGCTGTCAGCTTGAGAATAATCTTCCGTAGCCATAGCACTAAAGACTTTAGTATCACCTGCAGTTAAATCATTCATTGTACCAACTGCACTTCCTAATAAGTTTTTATCTTTATCATAGAAACCTATAACTATCGTAAATGAATGATCTTTGTTATCAAGATTTTTAGCTTCTCCTTCGATTGTAGTAAAACCCATATCAGACTTAACTATGGTATTGGAAAATTCTATTATATTGGGTTGATTGTCAGTAGTTGAAACCATTGCATCTACCTGAGCTTTATAACTACTAGCTTGAGAATAATCTTCTGTGGCTATAGCATTAAAGATTCTCATTTCTCCACCATTCAGATTATTTATGGCACCTACAGCACTTCCCAATAACTTATCACCTTCATCATAGAAGCTTATTTTAAAAGTAAAACTATGTGCTTTGCTATCATTATTTATAGCTTCTCCAATAACAGTGGTCATTCCCATATCAGTTTTAAGAACTATGTTTTCGAACTCAATAGAATTACTACTTTTAGGCGAATCAGTTTCCGCAGATTTTCCACTAGTGCCACTTGTGGAACAACCTACCATTGATATTACTAATAAAAATCCTACTAAAATTGCTAATGTTTTTTTCATAAAAATACCCCCTTAAATATAAATAATTTAAATCATATAGGAAATATCCTACTTGAAAAAATATGCTGATTCTTAAAATTTAATATCTTAAGAAATGGCTTATTTTGTTGAAAAATGCCGAACCTAAGTTCTTGGGAAAGGCTTAAAAAATACTTAAATTTTTGCATTTAAGTTCCACTAATCGTACCGGTACATTCTCAGCTAATGCTATTTGTTCAATAGTATATCCTTCATATGTATCAGATAAATTGTCTTCTAATAAAAGTTCTGCTGCAAAAGTATCAGCTTCAATTTCATATTTGCTCTTTATGAGTAATGGATTTTCAATAAAAAAGCTAAGATTCATTTCTGGATGAGTCATAGCATGTCCCAACTCATGGGTGCAAATATATTCTTGAGTTTTTTCATCTAGTCTATTATTTATATGAAGGATTATAATACCTTCTTCTGTCCTTTGATAGAATCCCATGATCTTCTTCCCTAAATCTGAAAAATTAACTTTGATGTCAAGATAGGCACATATATCAAAAGGATTTCTAGTACCATACAGTTCTACTAACCTTTTAACTGTATCTTTAGTCATAGTCCTCACCTCTATACTATTTACCCTTATCTTTGTTTTTCTTTTTCATATCTTCAGCAAGTCTTAATCCCATTTGAATAGCATTGGCCAATATAATTTTATCTTCATCATCTAAAATTTCACCTTTAAGCATAAGTCCAGGCTGTGCTAATAATACTTGCATAGCTTCTTCGATATCATGGACTTCAGGATATTTTTCTTCCAAAGAAGAACAATCATTATTAGCCGGAGGATAAGCAATATCAACGATAGTATTTTCCGCTAACCCTAAAGCCTTTTCAATTGCTTTCAAACTTTCGATTTCAGGCTTTTTAGTTTCACCTCTTTCCATTCTCCATATAGTAGTATTTGATACACCTGAAACCATAGATAATTTTCTTTGGCTATAGCCTCTTTCTTCTCTCTTTTCAGTAATAAACTTTCCATAGTTTGACAATTTAGATCACCTCAATTATATAGTCATAAAGTTATGTAAAAGACTATAATTACTATTATTATACAATAAATGTTGCATACATCAAACAATATTTGATATTTTTTAAAAAAAGTGTTGCATATCCGAAATGGATATGGTATATTCTTACTAAAGGGTGACACATACTTGCAACAAAGGAGGTGAGTAATCCATGAAATTATATATAAATAAAGATAAATTTGTTAAATTACAATCTGATTTAAAATTAACAGAAACTAAAATGGCCAATAAGATAAGCGTGAGCAGGTCCCAATTATGGAGAGCAAAAGCAGGAGATCCAATTGGAGAAAAGTTTTTAGTAGGCTTTATGATAGCCTTTCCCAATCTGAAGGTGGATGAATTTTTTTTACCAACAGTGTTGCAAGATAGTGACACTATAAAAGAAATTATATAGTTTTAATAATAGAAAGATAATTGACTAAAGATACCCTTTAATTATCTCATAAATATAATATCAAAAAAACAATTAGATTTTGGTTGTACAAGAAAGTAGTACCTATATTGGTGCTAAATAACTTTATATATATTCTATGGTAAAAGGAAGGTGAAATAAATGGCTAGAAAAGCAACAAAAGCTGCTGATAGCATATATTATTTAGCACGAATGGATGCCGCAAAGTGCAACGATGCTTTAAATAGTCGAGAGGGTGCATCTGAAGCTATAGGAATAGATAGGACAAGACTAGCAAGAATCGAGCTGGGAAGTCTTGACCCGTATCCAGAGGAAGTATTACTCATGAGTGATACCTATAATGCACCTGAATTATGCAATCAGTATTGTTCTGAACAATGTCCTTTAGGAAAGCATACTACATTACCTATTGAAGTTGCTGAGTTGGACAGGCTTACATTACAAGTATTGTCATCATTTAATAAGGTAAGTGCAATAAAAGAAACTTTACTTGATATAGCAGCAGATGGAGTAATTACAGAAGAGGAAAGACCAGAGCTTGATGAAGTATTAAATGGACTTGATTTAATTTCTTCCAATGCACAATCATTAAAACTTTGGGCAGAGAAGAATTTGAGGTAGGAGGTGATTACATGGAATTTTATGAAGTAGATGATGTAATGGAAATACTGGGAGTCGCAAAATCAACCGCTTATAGCATCATGCGGGCTATGAATAAAGAACTAAAAGAAAAAGGTTATTTCATCATAGCAGGAAAAGTTCCAAAGAAATACTTTGTAGAAAAATTCTATTGCGATATGTCAGGAAATAAGAAACAAAAACAATTGGCTTAGAAAGGAAGGGATTAAAAAATGACAAATATTATTAAAGTGAGATTTAACAAAGATGGGCAACCACAAGGAAGAGAGTACAGCTACTTATCACCAATAGAGGTGGTAGTAGGAGATATAGTAGAGATGGAAACACAAAGGGGCATAGCAAAGGGAACAGTAACTCAAATCAATGTACCAAGAAGTGAAATAGAACAATTCAGGGACAGAGTGAAAAGCATAATAGGAAAAGTAGAATTAAGTGAAATAGACAAGATTTTAGAAGAATCTAAAGGTGAAGATGGCAAATACAGATTAACAAGCTTATTTTACGATAATGGGAAAGTAGAAGTAAGACCAACAAAGGAAGACGATGAGACAGGGCACTATGACAGCTACGACTTATTCATTGACGAATACAAGACAAAAGAAGATGCAATGGAATATATCAAAGACTGTAAAAATGCTTAAAGGAGGCTTAAATTATGAAAATGATAGAAATAGAAAATATGAGTAAGGCACAAATAGAAGCAAATATAAAGTATCTTTTAGAAGAAAAGACACAATTAGAAAATGATATTAAAACTGGGGAGGAAGCTAAAAGAGCTATAGTTTTCACAAAAGAAAAACTTAATAATTTAATGGCTAGATATATAGAAGCCTAATTATAAAGTTATCTAAATAAAAAAGTTAGGGGGATAAAAGGTGAATGATAGCAAGATGTATAGAATGCTTATTGACATGGAACATAAGTCTAAAAAGAAAAGTTTCCAAAGAAGGTTATCTATGTCCCAGATGTACAGGAAGAAAAAGAAGAAAATTCAAAGAACAATCGCAAAATCAATGATTACAATAATTGAAATTGTATTAGCGATGTTTATAGCCTTTATAGTATCTCTATGGGCTATACCTACAGCTTATAACCATAGAGGATATACAGCTATAGGTGGAGAGTGGATATTAATCATCTTAGTATTTGGATTTAGCTTTGTTTTAATATCAGATTGTGTTGAAAACAGGATTGAGAGAGAAAGGAGGAAGATTGCAAGATGCCACTATGTTCAAAGTGTAAAAAAAGAATCAGGTTTATAAAAAGAACTGATGCTAAGGCTTTAGTAGTAAATGATAATCCAGTTTACTTTATACCTGATGAAAATGGTACAGAATATGTACAAACTAATGGAAGTATTAGAAAAGGTATGGTTGCTAGTGATGGGTTAAAAGGTTTCACATTGCACAAATGCTGAGAAAAGTATAACTGGTACGAGAGGAGGGAAGGGAATGGCAGAAGCATATGTGGATGATAATGGACTTGAATATACAAAGTCTAATAGGAGATTAAGATATACTCCAGAGCTGCATTATAGACATGGTCAGAAATGGACCAAGGAGGAATTAATAGAACTATGTGGACTTTGGGGAACCACGAAAAAAAGAGATATTGCTTTAGGCCTAGGAAGGACAGAGAGTGTTTGTTTATCAAAGGTTTATTATCTACGAAAAATAGGATTATTTGAGTATTACAAGAATGAATTTAAAAAATCACTTGCATAGAAATTGAATACATTTAAAAGGAGGAAAAAATGTATAAAGGATACTGTTTTTTCCCAGATGGGACACATACTGAGGCAGTTAATTTGAATAATCCTCAAGATGCAGTAAGATATGCAATGCTACAGAAGGATATTCAGTATGAAGTAAGAATTGTTGATGAAGGAGATTATACTGTTTTACACACAATTAAGGGAGAAATTATTTTTCCTAAAAATATTAAGTTAGATTGATAGGAGGTATCGAAGATGAGTGGAAATAAAGTAAAAGCAATTTATCTTGAACAAGATAAAGAATGTCTAGAAAACAAATATAGAGATATTTTATCTAAAAAAGAGTTAGATTTTTTACTGAATCATCTAGTTGATAGCATAAAAGTAGGAGACTTGTATGATTTTTATGTAGTAAATGAAAATGCAGAAATGATTGATAATGTAAATCTTCATGTATCTGGGATAGAGCCAATCCTAGAGAATAATAATATTGATTTCTTTGATTATGTTATTTGTGGCACTGATGAATATGATAACAGAATAGAAGTAAACTTATCACAAACTAAATTTTGGACAAGCTAGGAGGTCTACTAATGACTGATTTAAGATTACTAGTTGAGAATGAATTAGGTTACAGCATAAGTGATACTCAAATGGATAAATCTGAAAAATATGCAAGACGTAAACTGTCTTGGATTATAAGCAGGGAAGGTGATAATAAAGGAAAAAGATTAGAACCGAAGTATTTAGCCAAGTTAATTGCAGAAACATTTTTCACTGATAGTTTAACACAAATGAATACAAAAAAGATTGTGCCGCCCACCAAGCAAACACAATCAATCAATAATCTGTATTCATATTGTAGCATGTTTAATTAATTAAATCAACAATATGGAGGTAGTGAAACATGAATAATATGAATTCTATAGAAGAAATTAAAAATAAATATAATAATAACAATGTAAATCTACTCATGCCAGTGAGTAACGAAGCTCAAATTAATCCTTTCTATAAATTTACAGTAATGGAAGTCAAAGCAGATATATCTACTAATTCAGGAGATATTTTTAAAGTTGGGAGTGTGAAAACTGGTTATGATCCACAAACAAGAAAAGATATCTATTCTGATGTATATTCCCCAGCGAAACCTTTATTAATGAAATTAGCAGCAGCTGCAGGTATACAATTTGATCCAGTTAATACCTATGGAGAATACCTTAGTAAAAATTGCTATAAGGCTAAAGCATATGGAGCTATGAGAATGCCTGATGGAACAGGTAAAACTCATGTAGATGAAAAAGTTATAAATCTTGATGATGAAGAAGATAGATTTAGATTAGAATTTATGGACAAGTCTTTACAAGGAATCACAGAGAAAAAAGCTGCAGAGGAAGCTGCAAAATTATTTAAAGGGGAGTGGATTTCCTCTAAAGATAAATGGAGTAATGCATGTAAAGCTTATAAGATAGCTGATGAAGATAGACAAAAATATATTGATAGAGCAGTATTGGTAAACATGACATTGCTTCGCAAGACATTTGCAGAAAAAGCAATGACAGGAGCAATTTTAAGGGTGATAAGGGCTCTTATTGGTATGAAGGGAACTTACACCATGGAAGAGTTAAAGAAACCATTTGTGATACCTAGAGTAACCTTTAGTCCTGATTATAGTAATCCAGAAGTGAGAAGGGCAATGCTAGAACAGGGAATGTCCTCTATGACTAATATGTTTGGAACTTCAAAAACATTATTAACAGAGAATATGCCACATGATGACTCAGTTATATTAGAGAATAGTTTTGATGTAGAGGATTTCACTGAAAATGAAGCATTTAATTCGGATATTCATTTTGATGAAGAAGAATATAAAAACCCTTTTGATGAACCAGTTGAGCATATAGATGATGAAGATAATTCTGATCCGAATATATGTAGCAGTTGTGGTGTTGGGATAAGTGATAGAGTATCTAATTTTGCTATGAGTAAATATGGAATTCCTCTATGTATGAAATGCCAAGGGGGTGCGAATTAATGAAAGCCTTAAAGATAAGCACTAACCTTGAAATTGAAGCAGTGGAATTAAGTGAGCCACTATACAAGTCAATAAGAAATGAACTTGGAGGGTACCTTGAGGTAGTAAGACCTATGAAGCTAGTTAGACCATTTTGCATGATAGTTGATGAAGAAGGATTACTAAAAAATTTACCTTTAAATCCATTGGGATGTTGGCTCTATGGTACTGAAGAACATTTACAACCTATAGTAGGGGACATAATCATAATGGCAGAGATGGATTCTATAGATGGAATTATATTTAAGGGATTAACAGATACTCAGATTGAAAGTCTAACAAATGATTTAACTGAATTTATACAAACTTATAAAGAGATTGAATTGTATCATATGGAGGTGTCGAAATGAAGATATTGCATTCATCAGATTGGCATATAGGAAATTTCCAAGGTCCTGAAAAAAATGGAGTTAATTTAAGAAGTAGAGATATTTATAATTGTTTAGAATTTATGCTTGAAAAAGCTAAAGAGGAACAACCTGATTTAATAGTAATAACTGGTGATTTGTTCCATACAGCTAAGGTATGGGCTGATAGAGGACTAAACGAAACTTATAATGCTATCAATATTATTAATCAATTATCAGCTATTTCACCTGTTGTAATACTTCGTGGCACACCAAATCATGATGGTGATGAACAATTTAATATGATGAAAGAAGTATTTAGATATAAGAATTCCATAATAATATTTGATAAACCAGCAGTAAGAATAATCCAAACAAAGAGTGGTAGCATAAATGTTGCTGCCCTCCCCGGGTTTGAAAGAGGGACCTTTAGAGCTAAATTCCCTGGACTATCTAAAGAGGAAGAGAATCAAGTATTTACAACTGAATTAGCAAATATAGTTCTAGGATTAAGATCTATGTGTTATGAAGGTAATCCTTCAATATTAATGGCTCATTATACAGTACCAGGAGCAAATATAGAAAGTGGTCAAATACAATTCTTTTCACAATTTGAACCTGTGCTAACTCCAGAAGTATTGGATGCAGCTAACTTTGACCTAGTAACATTGGGACATATACACAGACCTCAAAAATTAATGAGTTGTCAAAATACCTACTATGCAGGTGCTATAAATGCACTTAATTTCAATGATGAAGGTCAGCAAAGAGGTTTCTGGATACATGAATTAGGCAGTGAAAGTAAATTTATAGAAACACCTTATAGAGAATTCACAACCTATAGATTCACGAATAGAGATATTACAGCCATAAACATGGATGGCTTGGACCATGTTGCTATAAAGTGGTGGGGGCATGATGGAGTTAAAGACAAGATAGTACGAATTCTTTATTCTTGCACTGATGAAAATAATAAGGCCTTTAATAAAGCCTTACTTGAAAAAAGATTATATGAAGATGGAGCATTTTGGGTTCAAGAAATTACACCAGAGAAGATTACTATAACAGCTAATAGAAATGAACTATCGGAAAGAAGTGCTCCTGAAGATAATCTTAGAGATTATCTGCTTGAAAAAGCAATTCCTGATGAAAGAATAGCGGAGATAATTGAAGCAGCAAGACCTATTATAGCTGAAGCCATTGCAAAAGGATTAAATTCTTCTTTAACGGGATTATTCATTCCAGTTGAAGTTGAGGTAAAAAACTATAGAAACTATGTTGAAGAAACTTTCAACTTTGAAGATATTACTTTTTGCACAATTAACGGAAAAAATGGAGTAGGAAAAAGCTCTCTATTCATGGACGCAATACTAGATTGCCTATATGAAGAACCCAGAGAAGGAGATCTCACAGGTTGGATAAGTAATAATGAAAAAGCTCGTTCAGGAAGTATTAAATTTACTTTTAAGATTGGAGATAAGATATTTAGAGTTACTAGAACTAGAACTAAGAGCGGAAAGGCTACATTGAATATATCTGAACTTATAGAAGGTGAATGGATTGACCGTTCAAAAGAAAGGTTAAACGATACTCAGGCTGAGATTATAAATATTATAGGTATGGATAGCTTAACTCTAAGAAGTTGTGCGCTTATAATGCAGGATCAGTACGGAATATTTTTACAAGCAGATAAAGAAAAGAGAATGAATATCCTTGGAAACATATTAGGACTTGGAATATATGAAGATATGGAAACTATCTCTAAGGAGAATGCAACTGAAATAAATAGAGAAATTAGGCAACATCAATATTTAATGGATCAACTTTATACTTCTATGCCAGATGAAATGGAAGTTAATAAAAATATTGAATCTATTCAGGAAGAAATCACTGTGTTTAATAAAGATATAAAAGAAAAAACAGAGATAGCTGACAATATAAAACTAAGACTTAACTCGAAAATTGAGGCTGCTAATAGGGCTTTGAAGATTAAAGAAGGACTTACTATGCTAAATAATAAAAAGAAGACTATAGAAGAAAATAGACATACACAGATAGATATTATAACTAACTCTAATGTAATCCTAGAGCAAGAAGAAATAATACTAGCTAATGTGTCTAGACACAATCAATTGCTAGAAGAAGAAAAGATATTAATTAAAGAAAAAGCCCTTTATGATACTAAATTATCTGAAGCTAATAAACAAATTCTAGATATAGAAAGCATTGACTTAGAGAGAATAAATCTTATTCGTGAGAAAACAAATCTGAAATCTAAGAAGGAACCTTATGAAGCAAAGTTATTATTAGAATCAGATCTTAAAGAAAAATATCAGCAATATATCCAAGAAAAGGGTATTCTTACTACTTTGGAAGAAAAAACAGCACAGTATATATCCCTATCAAATGAGTATTCTCAGATAGAGAAAGAGAAGGTTCAAATTCAATCAGAATATGACAAAGAGTATTCTAGAAGAATAGTGGAATATAATGTTCTCAAAGAAAAGGCAGCATTATTAGAAAACTCTGGGTGCATTGATAAAGAAAATGCTAAATGTAAGTTCCTAGCGGATGCACAAACAGCTAAAACAAGACTTATAACTTATAAGGAAGAATGTAGTAAATGGAAGGATGGAATTAAGAAAGATATAGAGAATGTCCAGGATAAACTTAATTTAATCAGAGACAAAATTAATACTCTTGGTTATGATTCAGAGGCGATAAAGGACAAGCGGATTTCAGTGGCAGAGCTTGAAAAATCATCAAAAGAGTATGAAGCATTAGAAGGGTATAAGGAGCAGTTAACATTAATTAATGACCGAATAAAAGCAATAGATATTAAGCTAAATGAGTTAACAGACAAGATAAATATATTGAAAACAAATAATTCTGAGATTAAAGAACAACTACTAAGACTTAATGAAGCAGCTGTTAAATATGACCAACTGATATTGCAAATTAAAGATTTAGAAGTGTGGCTTGAGAGAGAAAAACTTCTACCAGTTGCAAGAGAAAAGAAAGCAATAGCCGAAGCTCGTATTACAGAGTTAGATAATGAACTTGTAGACATAGCATCTGAAATGATGAATAAAGAACAAGACTTAGAAATTGAAAATAGAACTGCTTCTGGTAGTGAGGAATTAAAAACAGAGTTAGATTTAGTTGAAAATATTATATCAGGTAAACAGTTAGCAGTACAAAAACTATCTATGGAAATTGGAGCTTATAAAAAGCAGCTAGAAGATATTGAGAATTCCAAAGATGAAATATCAAGATTACAAAAAACAATAAATGACTTGTCCGAAAAGGTGACGATATTAGAAGAATTAAAGAAAGCATTTAATCAGGACGGAATACCTCACAATATAATAAGGGCCATACTTCCAATGATTGAAGCTACTGCAAATAACATACTTGGGCAAATGAGCGGCGGAAAAATGAGTATGGAGTTTGTAACTGAAAAGGTTCTTAAAAGCAATAATAAAAAAGAAGTAGTTACTCTAGATATCATAATAAATGAAACAGGTATAGGTAAACTCCCCTATCTTTCAAAATCAGGCGGCGAGAGGGTAAAATCAGCCTTATCTGCAATCCTAGCACTAGCTGAAATTAAGAGTAGTAGAGCGGGAATACAACTAGGAATGTTATTTATAGATGAACCTCCTTTCCTTGACGGAGCGGGAATACAAGCTTACTGTGATGCTCTAGAGACAATCCAGAGCAGATATAAGGATTTAAAAATCATGGCAATAACACATGATCCAACTATGAAGGCTCGTTTTCCACAAAGTATAGATATTATTAAGACGGAAGAAGGTAGCAGGGTAATACTTGGATAATTGTAAAGGGTGGAATAATATCGCCACCCCCGCCAATTCCATAGTGAAGGGGGGAGAAGATGGCAAATCCGCAATTGAAAGATGGCTTTACTAGAATAGCTAATGAGCTGATGGAAGCCATATATCGTACAAAATTTAATGGCACTCAATTTAGGATAGTAATGGCTGTAATTAGAAATACCTATGGATATAACAAGATAGAACATGAAATGTCGGACAATTTTATTGCTAATGCTACAGGTATTAATGCTCGTCAAATTAAAAAAGAACTTAAGAAACTAATTGAAGATAAAGTTCTTATAGTAACTGATGAAGGTTCATATACAGAACCTAGAAAGATAAAGCTTAATAAATATTATAACGAGTGGACTATAGATTCAGTAGTGGCTAAAAAGACACCACCTATTCAATTAGATACTGGTGGCGAATTATACACTAGTGACGAGTTAGACACTAGTGTTGAAATAGACACCACTACTAGTGACAAATTAGACACCACCCCTAGTGGCGAATTAGACACCACCTCAGATGATGAAAAAAGTCCATTAATTCCCCTAGATGATAGTAATACCAATGGATTGAGTGAGGGTAGTGGCAAATTAGACACTAGTGGCAAATTAGACACCAAAAAAAGACATTATAAAGACATATGTAAAGACATAACTACTACTACTATAGAGGGTGGTGGTGAAATAGACACTAGTGACGAAATAGACACCACCTCAGATGATGAATTAAGAAATTTAACAGAAAAAGTCTTAGATTATTATAGTACTCTAATTGGTAAACCAGTATATACAGGTCAGGATATAGCAACATTTAGGTTTTTAAGTGAAATAGGAGCAAAAGGTATAGATTTGGAAATCATAAAAGAAGCTATGGGCAGGTCTAAAGGTAATTGGAAACCCAAGTATCCAGGTCAAAAATTAAGAACTTTTAACTATTTTATGCCTGCAATTGAAGAAGCAGTCGCTCTAAAGAAGGAGGAGCTTAATAATGCAAGAACAGAAGATAGAGAGTCTAGAAGAAATGATAGAAAGGGCGAAACTCAGCATAATAAACCAAAACAATACGGAACATTCTATTGAACATTCTTATGATGAGTTATTAATAAATCATAGAAAAAGCTATAATCAACAGATTGGTAATTTAAAAGGATACGATTGTAAACTATGCAAAAATAGAGGAGATATTTGCGTAATTGAAAATGGAGACTTAATCTTTAAAGATTGTAAATGTATGTCTATAAGACGTAGCTTAAACAGAATAGATAAAAGTGGATTGAGGGATCTGCTAGAAGAAAGCAAATTTGAAAATTATATAGTATCAGAAAGATGGCAACACCATATCAAAGAAAAAGCTATGAATTATATAAATGATAATAATAAAAAATGGTTTTTCATAGGTGGACAGGTTGGATGCGGTAAAACTCATTTATGTACTGCCATAGTTGGAGAGTTATTAAAAAAAGGGAAATCAGCCATATATATGCCTTGGAAAGATGATATTGTTCCACTAAAAGCAATGGTAACGGATGATGAAAAGTATATTAAAACGATTTCTCCACTAAAACTAATAGATGTTTTATATATTGATGATTTATTTAAAACAGAAAAAGGAAAGCCACCTACTACTGCTGATATAAATGTTGCATTTGAGATATTGAACTACCGCTATAATAATCCAAAATTAATAACTCTTATATCAAGTGAGAGATTAATGGATGATATTATCGATATTGACGAGGCCTTAGGAAGTCGTATTTATCAGAGGACTAAAGAATATTGCCTAAATGTAGGTTATGATAGGGCAAAAAATTATAGGTTAAAAGATGCATAGATCGGATGATTATAAAAGCCTTATTGATTTAATTAATAAAACTTCCTATAGGCACAGTACATGGCAAGTATTTTCAGATTTTGTAGAAATGTCAGCTATAGCTATTAGTAATTCTGTTGATTGGATTCATAGAGAGGATAGAGAAAAAAGGTATCTCGAGATTATAAATAGTTATGAGAAAAGAGAGCAGGAGTTATTTCCTGAAATGTTTGCACACCTTATTAATGCACTGGAGTTTGAAGTGATCACCGATGGACCAACGGATATTTTAGGACAAGTCTTCCATGAGCTAGAGCTCCACAACAAATGGAAGGGACAATTCTTTACTCCAATGAATATATGTGAAGCAATGGGAATGATGGTAGTTGGAGATAAGGAGCAATTAATCCAAGAGAAAGGATTTATAACAGTTAATGAGCCATGTGCAGGTAGCGGAGCAATGGTATTAGGACTTGCAAAGGCTATGAAGGCTAATAAAATGAATTACTGTTCGCAAATGGTAGTCACTGCAACTGATATAGACTTGAAATGTGTTCATATGGCATATCTACAATTAGCATTGTGTGGAATACCAGCTGTAATAATACATGGAAATACACTAACAGTTAAGGAATGGTCTAGATGGTATACACCAGTTTATATGTTGGATGGATGGATATGGCGTCAGCATTGCGGAATGACCACTGTAAGAACTACTGATGATGAACGGACAAAGAAATCTATGGATTCCAATTATAGCACAAATAGAGAGTTATCTGGATATGAGAAAAATGCTACTAATATTGAGAAGGCTAAAACTGAGCTAGTACAATTTGTTATTGAAGGTATTGAAGCAGTAGCAGAAAGTCAAGATTTGACAAAAATAAAAAAAGTTAAAAATACCAAGAAAGATTCTAATATAGAGCAAATATCAATATTTGATATAAATTTTTGATGGAGGGATATTCATGTCTGAAACTATAAATAGAGCAAAAGAAAAATTAACTCAAGAATTGAAGGATTTTAAAGGTGGAAAAAAAGAGTCGGCTGTATCTTCATATGTTGAAAAAACTTTGAAAGAGTTTTGTAAAGAAGAAGCTTTTGCCAGTGCAGTTTTAAATAGTAAAAAAACTCTTACTGATTGTTGCAATGAGATAATGAATAAATGCGGAAACTATATATCAGATTTTGAAGTTTACAAGAAAGCAGCACAGTTTTATTTTCCAAATGCCAAGGTAGATTTCACTATGTCAATTAAAGTAGATAAAGATTCAGTTGTAGTTTCTAATCAAATGCCTAAGGAATTAAAACACGATTCTCCTAAGACTAAATCTAATAAAAATAAAAAGTATGAAACATTAGCTGATACAATTCAAATCTCTTTATTTGAGAATTAGGAGGACAAGACATATGAATAAAAAATTACTCGAGCAAATAAAAGAACATTCGAAACCAAGTGAAATACTCCCTGTAAAATATATCATAAAATCGTCAATTGAGTTTATAAAAGATAAAAAAGTCTTATTTCTATCTTTCTTCAGCCAAGATGAAGAAGAAAACAGAGAAAAAGCTATGTACAAGGTTTTTATGTGGGATAGAAAATATATTACACAAAAATTACAAGAAGATGGCAGCTACAAGTGGAGTAATGCTTGCATGGAGAATTTAATAAGGTACTATAGCTGGCAATCAAAGCCCGTTGCGGCTTGTTCTACATCTAGAGAAAAAGAAAATATTGAAGAATTCCTACAGATTAATTGCTCCAATGTAGGTGATGAACTAAGAGCGATCAGAAGATTTCAAAATGAAATTATGCAGGAGAAGCTTAATGCTAAACATGAAAAGATTAAGAAAAAGATAGATGAAGTCATGGATAAGGTTCCACCACTACCAAAGGATTTTGATAAATGGGTATACAATGGTCCATTTGACTATAGCAGATATATATATTATAAACGTGAAGGAAAAAATATCGATACTTTTTGTACAGAATGTAAGAATGAATTTATGATACCTGAGACTGAACTTACTAAGAAAAAAATTAGACATAACAATAATGGTACATGCCCTAAATGTAATAAAAATATTGTTTATAAAGCAGTTGGGAAATCAACAAGAGTAAATGACTGGGCTGAATTTGCCATAATGCAAAATTATGAGGATGGATTTATTATCAGATATTTCTCAGGAGCAAAGGAGTACAAGAAACATTACAGAAATCCTACATTAGAATATTCAGAGTATATTAGAGAGATATATACCTTCAATGGGAAATCACTAAACGTAAAGAAATACGAATATGGTTGGTTCTTTCAAACTGGAGGTTGTAGATGGTGTGAAGATAGTAGTAAATACAAAACCCCTAAAACATATCTCTATACTAGAAATTTGAAAAGAATTCTTGAGGGAACCAGATGGCAATATAGTTGTATGTATGATTTTGCCAAAGCAGTAAATCAGCTATACGTAGGGAAGTTTTTAGAAGAATATTTAAAACATCCACAAATTGAATATCTAATCAAATTTAAGCTATATAGATTTGTAGATGAAAAGCTAAGCACATTTTATACACCAATTTGGAATGGAATAAATTTTGAAGGTAGAAACATAAAAGAAGTATTTGATATAGAGAAGGAATTATTTTTACAAATGCAAAGGTTAGATCTAGATTCAGATGGTTTAAGACTTATAAAAAAAGCAGTCTTAATGTTAAATAAAGTTAATGCATTAACTGACAGTCAAGTGAAATGGATAGTATCAAATGTTCAAACTAATCACTTTTGCGAAATGCTTAAATACTCAACTCCACATAAAATTATTAAATATGTGCAAGAACAATCAAGTAAGAAATATGAACCTAATGATGTATTAGCTGATTGGTGTGATTATATAAGACAATGCAAAGATTTTAAATTTGATATAGAGAATACATTTGTACTGTATCCTAAAAATTTGAAAGAAAGACATGACGAATACATGATAATGAACAAATCAAAAGGACTTAGCAAATATGATAAAAAAGTGAAAAAAGCTTTTGAAGTGCTAAATAAGTGCTATTCATATTCTGATAAGAAGTTTACTATTAGACCTGCAAATGGTGTAAATGAAATTGTTGGTGAAGGGCATAAACTAAGACATTGTGTTGGTCAAACTCATTATATAGATGGAATGGCTAAGGGTGATAGAGCAATTATGGTAGTAAGAAAAGTAAGTGATCCAGACACTCCATTTTTCACTTTGGAACTAAACCTCAACCAAATATCTGTATCTCAATGCAGGGGATATAAGAATTGTGGGATGACGGAAGAAGTAAAGAAATTTATTGATAAATGGAAAAAAACAAAATTAACAGAAGAAATGCAAAAGGTAGTCTAGGAGGTTGCCAATCATGGAAGTTACTATTCAGGAGATTTTAGAACTATATTTTCAAGGATATTATTTTAATGACATTTTAGAAGTAATAACTAGTAGCAAAGAGAATACAGTCTTATGTCAGGCAAGGGAGGTTTAACTATGCGGAGTGAGAAACTTAATGCAAGTGGATGTAAGGACCTAACAGCATATGCAGCAATAAATAATGTTACTAAAGAGCAGAAAAACAAGGACAAGCATGTGAGTGAATTAATTAAGGTAGTCAAATTTATTATAGATAATGCTGGATATAAGCTAAGTAATAGGATTGTAATCATAGATAAGGAGACGGGAAGAGAATATAAATAGGGGGAAGTAATATGAAAATGAAAGGTAACAAGATAAAGATTTGGAATGATGTAAAAAACAGGGAAGAAACGGTAACAGGTGTATTACTTGATGACAAGGGAAATGTAGTTCAGATTGCTACTAAGGAAAATGAAATAGAAGCGGGGAAGCTAATGTTTTATCCTAGAAAATACACTCAAAAATTAAAGTTTATGGAGTAAATGATTATTTATCTGAAGGTAGGGTGATGTGTAAGTGAACAGAGAAGAAGTATTAAAGATAGCAAAGCCAATTCTATTCAATACAGAAATGGTAAAAGCAATATTGGAAGGTAGAAAGACAGCTACTAGGAGAGTTATACCTGAAAAAATGGTTGATGAATATTACGACTATGATGATTTCTGTATTTCAGTAGGAACAGGTGATATTTCGACTACAAGAGAATATGAAGAAGAATTTTTCAGCAAAAGAGCAAAATGGCAAGTCGGTGACATTCTCTATGTTAGAGAAACTTGGACACAACTATGTAGAGTTGATGAAAATGGATACACACATTTTGATGATGTAATGACATATTACTATGCAGACGGAGAACCTGACATAAATTTATATGACGCAGATGGATTTTTACTAGACGACCAGACGATTAAGTGGAAACCTTCAATTCATATGCCAAAGGAAGCAGCAAGGATATTACTGAAAGTAACAGATGTAAGAGTTGAGAGGTTGCAGGATATGTGCGTTGCTGATTGTGTTCGAGAAGGTGTAGAAGTAGGAAATGCTTGGACGGTAAATGCAAAGCCTAATTTTATAAAACTGTGGGATTCCACAATAAAGAAACAAGACATAGAAATATATGGATGGAAAGCTAACCCTTGGGTGTGGGTTATAGAATTCGAAAGAATTGAGGTGGAGCAATGAGTGGAAATCCTTTTAAAATACATGAAAAAGTAGATGGAGATTACGAAGTCGAAGAAATAACAACTAATTTTATAGGAATTTATCCCGACTTTTTGAGATGGAGGGAAACAGAAGAGGGGCTAGGGGTGTTGACGCTTGATGAAATATTGGAGCAAACCATAAGGAAAAAGTATCATATCTACAAGGATTACAAAGAAAAGGGATGCATTCCATGTATAAGAGTAATCTATGAAACTGGAATGTGGGGAGTAATATTTGAAGTTGGAAATTATCCATCATTAGGTAAGCAATGGATAGTTCATGGAGTAACTAAGGGATATGCATAAGTAGGAGGGATAATGATGAACAAGTCAAAAATTGACTGGACTGATTATACATTTAATGCAATAACTGGCTGTAGACATGACTGTCCTTATTGTTATGCAAGGACTATGTCCAGAAGGTTTTCAGGAGATATTAGACTTAATAAAGCATCAGATCAATATCAATATGACAAAGAAAGAGATTTATATATACTAGATAAACCTTTTATATCTAGAGAAGGGAGAGCTTTAAACTATCCATTTGGATTTGAACCAACATTACACCAATATCGCTTAGACATGCCCCAAAAATTAAAGATGGCAAGCAATGTATTTGTTGGATCAATGGCGGATGTATTTGGAGATTGGGTTCCAGATGCATGGATTGAAATGATATTTAAAGCTTGTGATGAAGCACCACAACACAATTATCTATTTCTAACAAAGAACCCTAAGAGATACAAAGAAATTCAATATAAAATTCCATTACCAGCCTCGGATAATTACTGGTATGGGACAACTGTAAATAATAGTGCTGATTTCATACCACCCTGCAGGGCGGAGCAGCTAGCAGAATTAAAAGGGCATAAGAAGTTTTTAAGCATAGAACCAATACTAGGTGAAATACACGGAATAGCTCTTAGAAATTTAAGATGCTTTCAATGGATAATAGTTGGTGCCGAAACGGGCAATAGAAAAGATAAAGTTATTCCTAATAAAGAATGGATTTTAGCCATAAAGAAACAATGTAGAGATGCAGGAATACCCCTATTCATGAAAGAAAGTTTAAAAGAATTAGTGGGGCAAGATTTTATACAAGAATTTCCTGAAGGCTTAAAACCATCAAATGAAATACCAAAAAACATAGCACTTCATAATAAACTTATTTCTAATTGTGGAATATGCAAAGAGGAAAATTTAAAAAGCAACATGATCGCATTACTTGTAAGGGGAAAGAGAGGAACTAGTGCAAAACAATTAACTCATATATGCAAGTGTTGCTTAGAAGATTGGTGCAACTCTTTAGGGATAACTATTCCTGAATTAGAAGTTGAGGAATGGAACTAGGGATTAAATTAATAAAACAATATAAAAAGTACAAAGGGGATGAAAGGTATGCAAGAATTAAAATTTGAAGTTTCTATACCAGCAGAACAGGTTGAAAATTTATTACGGAGAGCTATTATTCACGAGCTAGAATTAAATACTAAAGAAATAAAGGTGAAATTGATAGATGGATTTATACCTTCTTGTGGATTAGAAGGACCACTGAAATTAAATCCTGTAAATAGCACTGAGGAATATATATGGGAGGAAAAAGAAAAACAGAAGACTATCGCAGATGTTTTTAAAGAATCTATGACACAAATAAGCAAAACACTTATAGAACCACGAAAAGAACATTGGACAAAAAAGCTTGAAAGCAGTCTTTTAACTAAATTAATAGCATTCAAATGTGATTGTGGTCATATAACATGGAGGCTATGCAGGGATGGAGACTTTAGTTGTGAATGTAACAATTGTAAAAAAATTCATAAATGGGATGTCTTAGAATTATACAGATTAGAATATTCGTGTAAATGCGGATACAAGAAGTATCTATATATGCCATTAAGTCATAAGATTGGAGAATTAAAATGTGGAGGATGTAAAGCTCCAATAGATATTACTTTTAACAGTAAAGCAAAAAGATTTGAGCAAATAAAATAATCAAAGGAAAGGTGAAATGTATGGTACCAACTCATTTTATATGCAATATATGCAATAATGAATCTAAAGTAGAAGTAAAAAAAAGAATGAATTATACTTGTAATCAATGCAAACAGCACTATGAGTTGGTGCCTACCAAATATGGAGTTGCACTAGTGTTAGTAGGTAAAAGAAAACAGCTCAATAATGAAGAAGGGAAAGATTGTGATGAATGACATATCTCAGTATTTTAGATGGAATCCGCTCGATGCGGCAATAGCAAAAGAAATTTTAAAATATGAAGGTACTCCTGAAGCTATAGGATATTTTTCTAGAGTATGTAACAGATTATCGGATTATTCCTATTGGTTTCTACTCTCGACACTCTGGGTAAGCTACACAGGATATTCAGATTTAGGACTATGGAAACAATTATTTTCATCAAATAGAAATAGAAGAAAAAAATCAATTATGAAACCTTCAGAGGTAAAAGCCTATGATTATTTACCGTACTTTGTAACTGCATATAGAGCACATAGACCAAATGAGATTGATTGCATAGCTTACACAATTAATAAAGATACTGCTTTTAGGTTTGCGAAGGAAAGAAAAGTAGATACTATAAGCGAATATAAAATAAAAAAAACGGATATAGTAGCACTATTTTTAAGACGTGGAGAAGATGAAATTATAGTACTTGATAAAGGAAAAATAACTTTCATAAAAAAACATTCAATTTAGGAGGAGAATTATGGCACTAGATTACAATAATAAAATAGAAAAAGACCCAAATAGACAAATTCAAGGAGCTAGGTCTAAAGCAGTTGGTAACTTATTTGAACAAATAATTGATATATCTTGCATTCATTATAAAAGAAAAAAAGTAGCATTGATAGAAAAAACACCTGAACCAATGAAGCCTATAAGGAGTCTCGGTAAAGGTAGATTTGTAGCTTGCTTTGAGAAACAGGCTCAACCAGATTATAAAGGTACTTTAAATAATGGACAGGCTATAATCTTTGAAGCAAAGCATACAGATAAAGAACAAATAGAACAGAGCAGATTAACGGACGAACAAATGGAGCTTCTAGGACTATATTCAGAAATGGGAGCTATATGTTTTATCCTAGTATCCATTGGAATGGAAAAGTTTTATCGTATTCCTTGGGAAGTATGGCGGGATATGAAAGTCATTTATAACAGGAAGCATATGAAATTACATGAGTTAGAAGACTATAAAGTAACTGTACAAAATGGCTTGATTATGTTACTGGAGGGGATAGCAGGATGAAGATAATAAAGGTAATTGATGAATATACAGGAGAGTTAGAGGAAGAAATTGCCTGTTCAGGAGGATATCATGTCATATATACAAATTATGAGGATGCTGGATACTTAAAACATATACGAAAGTTAGATAATGGAAAATTTGGAGATAAACATTGGATTAAGAGTTATATATATAGACCTATAGCTAAAAAACTAATTGATAAATTTCCAGAGCTAAAACATATAAAGGCTAATAAGATTTTCTTCATAGAGGATATGGAGTGGGAGAAACCCAAAAATAATAATAAGCCACAGTGGCAGGCAAAAATTAGTATGGCTAGTAAGCAATTTTCAGCTATGACAGGATATGAATATATTTTAGAGACAAGGAATTATTATATTGAAAGAATGCAAAAAGAACAGATAATAGCTCTAATCTATCATGAGCTTAGGCATATAGATAAATTTGGAGATCTTCAACCTCATGATATTGAGGATTGGAGCAATATGGTAGCTACATTAGGGAAAGATTGGTCCACTACACAAGGAAGTATAAAAAATCTAATAGAAGATGAAATTATTTGGCAGGATCTAGAACCCATAGCCAAACAATTAGATATATTCAACCTAAGGGCCGTTAAATAGGGAGTGAAGGAAGATGTATGTTTCTAAATTGATACCTATAATGAAGAAGTATGAAAAGTGCCCTCAATGTGGTAGTACTACTGTTGGAAATGGTGAAGGTGGAATTACAGTGGATGATACAACCTACAAAAGAACTTGTAAATGCGGATTTTAAATTACAGTGGATGAGAATGGGAATAAAATATAGAGGAGCAAGGAAATGGATAAGCATGATGTTATAAGATTTATGAGAAGATTTCCAGACAAAATAATAAATGAGAATCAAACTAAAGGAAATAGATTAGTTTCGAAAGAATGGAAATGCTCCAGATGTGGAAAAGAGTATAGGTTTAACGAAGAAGTTGGAATTCCTGCACCATGTAAGGAATGTGGAGATATTTTCTTTGAAATAATAAGAAGCCCAAGAAAGGAGAACAAGATGCTAACTGAATACTTTGAAGGCACAGAGGATGAAATACAAAAAGCAATGGAGCTAATCAGACAATATAAAGGTTCAGATAAAAATATTTTCAATTTATTAAAATTAGAATTTCGAAAAGGAATGGGATGGGTTAATGGAATGCTGTTTGAACTTGAAGCACGCAAAGTTATTAGCCCGCCTGATGATAAAGGATGCAGAAAGGTAAAATAAAGGAGAATGACAATGTATAAATATTGGCTTATATACACTGACAAAGGAGAATTTAGAGGATTTAAAGCTATAGGGTTTAATGATATAGAAAGTATCAAGTGGTTTAAAGAAACATTTGAATCAATCTATAATTTTGTTGAAACTATAGAAAAATACCCTGTAGCATTAGAAAAAACTTTACAACAAGAATATGAGGAGTTTGTTGAAATACTAAAGAATGAAGGAGACGAAGATATACCATCATTTGAACAATATAAAAAAGATATAGAGAATCACATATAATGTTATTTATGTTCAATAGAGAGGAGAGAGTAGTATGAACAACAATTTGGAAGAAATCAAAAAAGCTAAAAATATCTTAGAGAAAGAAGGGTTTAAAGTCATAAAGTTGTCTGAATCAATGAAAAGAGATATGAAGCAATGTAATGAAATGAACTCTATAGGAAAAGACAAGGATTGCTTAGGTTGTCATTGCGGGATATGTATAATGCAAGAGGGATATTAAGGAGGATTAAAGTGAGAGAAATTAAGTTTAGAGGTCGAAGAAGAGATGGTGTATGGATATATGGTGATCTTACAGGGATTAATCATAACACAAACGAAGGTTCTTGGTGCTATATCAACGGACGAGGTGTAAGTAAAAAGACTGTAGGAGAATATACAGGCCTACATGATAAGCATGGTACAGAAATTTATGAGGGGGATATATTAGAGTTAGTAAATGAAGATGGGGAAAGAATTAAGGCAATATGTAAATTTGGGAACAGAAGATTAAGAACTGAATATGGTACAACTATTGATATTCAATGTTTTTATTTCCAAATAGGCGATAGAAAAACTAATCCAGTAGTGTTTAATTATAAAGGTATGCATGATTTAGATATTATGGAGGTTAGGGGCAACATATATGAAAATCCAGAACTATTATTAGATTGTGATTGCACAGAAAAAGATTGCGAAAGTTGTAAACAATATTTTGCAGATAGTATTTAATGAACATAACAAGTATTTCGCGTCATTACTGGAGGATAATTTAATTGATTTGCAAGAAAAATAATTTCAGGCATTAAAAAAGGAGCTTTCGCTCCCACAACCTTAATTTCATTATAAATGAGTTTATTAGTTTAATCAACTGTTATAAATTTAAAAGGGGGCGAAAGTAATGTTTGCAAATGGACTTAATCAGTTAGTGCAAAACGAAATTATTAGACTAGCAGCAGAAGCAGGGGCCAAGGCAGCCATGGATACTATGGAAAAAGAAAAGAAAAAGGCTCAGAAATCAAGATACGATAGAAGATTAAGAAATACGAAGCTCCTGCTTAGAAATTATCGGATGTTTGAGGAACATACTAAGAATGCAGTGGTTAATGTATCTGATCTTGATGAAAATGCTATAGATATACTAGATAGAGTTTATGAATATTCAGGGAGTGAGTTATATGTTGAAAGCATAAAAAATAGTGTGGTAAGGACTACAATTATTTTAACTCATATTAAGGAAATGCTTATCCTTTATGAAACTTATTGTATGCGTTCATCGAGGCCAGAGGACCAGAGAAGATATAGAATAATAGAATCACTTTATATAACAGATATGCCCTTAACAATTAAAGAAGTTGCCAAAATAGAATGTATAGACGAAAGAACCGTATATAAAGATATTGATGCTGCTTGCGAAAAATTGTCGGCTCTTATATTTGGAATAGACGGAATGAGAAATACATAATAAGGGTCAGGGCAAAAAGTGGGCATTGACTGGGCAATTGACATATGTTATCCTGTAGATGTAAAATTCTATACTAAAAAACGCCTTAAACCGTCATTTTATAGTGGCGGTTTTTTTGCTCCTTCTAATACTTAAGATAATAAAGGAGGAGTAAAAAATGTATGGATTAATTGTACTAGTCATTTACTTTATAGTAATGATGGGAATGACACTAGTATTAACAAAAAAAGAACTGGACAATGAGAGCTTCCATGTATCAGATAGAAAAATGGGAGCTCTTAGTTCAGGAATGAGTATAGCAGCAACATGGATATGGGCTCCAGCAATATTTGTTTCAGCTGAGAGAGCATATCTAAATGGTATTCCTGGACTATTTTGGTTTACGGTACCTAATGTACTTTGCTTAATAATATTTATACCATTTGCTAAACTGATAAGAGAGCAGATGCCAAAGGGTATAACGCTATCGGGGTATATGGGAAGTAAGTACAAATCAAATAGTGTTAGAAACACATATTTATTTCAGTTAGGTACATTAGCCGTTTTTTCTACTGCTGTAAACTTATTAGCAGGAGGGAAAATACTTAGTCGAATAACAGGATTATCATTTCCTTTAGTGACTATTTTATTAACATTAATAGCATATGCTTATTCTCAATTCTCTGGAATTAAGGCAGCAGTAATGACGGATAATGTTAAAATGATTATAATAATTGTTGGATCATTAATATTTGCACCATGGTTATTCAAGATTACAGGAGGAATAGAGAATATATCAAAGGGTTTAACTGGCATTAGTGGAGAATATACATCTTTCTTCAGCGGGAAAGGTTTAGATTTATTCTTTGCTTTTGGATTACCTACTGCAATAGGTTTAATATCAGGCCCATTTGGGGACCAATGTTTTTGGCAAAGAGCTTTTACTATCAAAGAAAATAAGATAGGGAAAGCTTTTTTTATTGGAGCTTTAATGTTTGCTATTATGCCTTTATCGATGGGATTAATAGGCTATATAGCTGCTGGATCAGGATATGTTGCAATAGATTCAAGTATGGTTAATTTTGAAATCATAATGAATCTACTTCCTCATTGGACAGGAGCATTATTCTTATTTATAGTCCTATCAGGCCTACTATCAACTATAGATAGTAATTTATGTGCTATGGCATCCCTAACTACTGATTTCATAAAAAATAGCAGTGTTAGAACTTCAAAGTTTTCAATGGTAATGCTTTTGATACTAGGAATAGCTATAGCTAATATACCAGGAATAACAGTAACTCATTTATTCTTATTCTATGGAACATTTAGAGCTTCAACATTACTACCTACTGTAATGACATTAAAAGGTATAAAATTGTCAGCTAGAGGAATTACCATAGGGGTTAAAGCTGCATTACTGTTAGGACTTCCTATTTTCGCCTATGGCAACATTTTCAATATGTCATCATACAAAACCATGGGTAGCTTAATAACAGTATTAACATCAGGCGTTCTTGCCTTCCTAATTAGTAGAAGGGAGGTAATGAATATATGAAAACCATATTAGGTAAAAAACAATCTATAAATAATGAGGAATGGATTAAAGCTATGGAAAACATAGAGGAATATGTAACAAGAGAAGAGTTAGAACTCTTGGTAGCTTTAACTGTAGATGAAATTAAAAATGTGACCAGGAATAAAAAAACTGCTTATGCTTGGAGTGGAGGAAAGGACAGTTTGGTTCTTGGCCATATATGTGAGAGAGCAGGAATAAAAGATTGTATATTAGGAATATGCAACCTTGAATATCCTGCTTTTTTAGATTGGATAGATAAAAACAAACCAAATGGGCTAGAAATAATTAATACTGGCCAAGATTTAGAATGGTTAGTTAAACATCAAAATATGTTATTCCCTCAAGATAGCAGCAAAGTATCTAGATGGTTTTCTATAGTTCAGCATAATGCCCAGTATCAATATTATAAGAAACATGATATTGATATCTTAATCCTTGGAAGAAGGAAAGCAGATGGAAATTATGTAGGAAAGGGAACTAATATTTACACTGATAGAAAAGGGGTTACTAGATATAGCCCATTATCTCATTGGAAGCATGAGTTTATATTAGCCTATATTCATTATTATAAGTTAAAAGTTCCACCTATTTATACTTGGTATAACGGTTATAAGTGTGGTACTCATCCATGGCCAGCAAGACAATATACTGGCGATGTAAATAAAGGATGGGAAGAAATCTACACTATAGACCAAAGCATAGTAGATAAAGCAGCGGGAAAAATCGAAAGCGCTAAGTTGTTTAAGGAGGGACTAAAATAATGAATATAATTAGAATGAATATATCAGATCTAAAAACTCCTGAAAAAAATATAAGGATTCATACCCAAAATCAAATAAAGGAGTTTGTTAGAAGTATTAATATGTTTGGTCAAATTAGACCAGTAGTCATAGATGAAAACAATACAATCTTAGCTGGTAATGGATTGATAACAGCTTTAAAAGAAGCAGGCGAAACACAGGCTGATGTATATAAAATGGAAGGATTAACTGAAAGCCAAAAGAAGAAACTTATGATAGCAGACAACAAGATTTTCAATTTAGGTATAGATAATCTTGATACACTCAATGAGTTTTTAGAGGAATTAAGTAATGATTTAGATATACCAGGATTTGATGAAGAGATATTAAAAGCTATGGTGGCTGAAGCTGAAGAAGTAACAGAAAAATTATCTCAATATGGTACATTAGATCAAGAAGAAATAGAAACTATTAAAGCTAATAAGGAAAGAAAAGAAATTCAGATTGAAAATGCTATTATAAGAAATGAAGCCATAAACAATGAAACCACAATTAATGAACCTAAGGAAGATCCAGAAGAGGATAATGAGGAGATAACTGAAATAAGAAAGTTCATTATTTGTCCTAAGTGTGGTGAAAAGGTATGGCTATAAAAAGATGTGAAGCAAGTATTGATGTAGTTAAGGCAGCCGAAATCCGAATTACTAATGTATTCAGGAATGGACTGCCTGTTTATATGTCTTTCTCAGGAGGTAAAGATAGTATTTGTTTGGCTCAACTAGTATTTAATTTAATACAGCGTGGAAAAATCAATCCTGGTCAATTGACGGTACAGTTTATTGATGAAGAAGCAATATTTCCATGTATAGAAAAGACCGTGCTAAATTGGAGAAAAAAGTTTATGCTGCTTGGAGCAAAATTTGAATGGTTCTGTCTTGAGGTTAAACACTTCAATTGCTTTAACGAACTATCAAATGATGAAAGTTTTATATGCTGGGATAGTGAAAAAGAGGATGTGTGGGTTAGAAGACCACCATCCTTTGCTATTAGGAGCCATCCACTATTAAGACCAAGAAAAGATGCATATCAAGATTTTCTACCAAGGACTTGTTCTGATGGAATAACCTTGACTGGTGTTAGAGTAGCAGAATCAGTTCAAAGACTTATGTATATAGCCTCTTCAACAAAAACAGGTAAGAATATAACTGGCAGGAGACAGATATATCCTATCTATGATTGGACCAATAAAGATGTGTGGCTATATTTAAAAAATCAAAAGGTAGATATTCCAGATATTTACCTCTATTTATGGCAATCTGGAAGTAGTAAAAGCCAGCTTAGGGTATCACAATTTTTTTCCATAGATACAGCAAGAAGTCTTGTGAAGATGAATGAGTACTATCCTGATTTGATGGAAAGGATAATTCGTCGTGAGCCTAATGCATACCTAGCAGCTTTATACTGGGATAGTGAAATGTTTGGTAGAAGAAGTAGAAACAGAAGGGAAATAGAGAAGGGAGAAGCTAAAAAAGATTATGAGGCAGAGCTTATAAAGATGTTTAGTAATATGGATTTCTATTTCGCCACTAAGCACAAGATGAATGTGGCAAATAAATACAAAAATTTCTTTCTACAAGTTCATACTCTAGTAGATCAGGAAGGATGCAGACAAATCTATGAAGGACTTATTTCAGGAGATCCCAAGTCTAGAACTTTGAGAGCATTGTATCAAATAATTTATGGTAGCTATATTGAAGAAGCAAAGAAGATAGAGAAGGGGGAGAACCTAAATGAGCAATAAGTTATTTGCACCATTAAAAACACTTCAATGGGTAGATAGAAATCTATTAATACCTAATGATTATAACCCTAATAAGGTATCAAAAGAGAATTTGAAACTATTAACTCAATCAATACTTACTAATGGATGGACATTACCTCTAGTAGTGAGACCTAATATGACTATTATAGATGGTTTTCATAGATGGACTGTTTCCGGAGAAGAACCATTACTATCTTTACTAGATGGCAAGGTACCTATAGTTATTGTAGAACATGAAGATGAAAGTGGTAATATCTATGGAACTGTAACTCACAATAGGGCAAGAGGTACTCATTTATTAGAACCTATGAAGGCTATAGTTAAAAGATTACTTGATTCAGGTAACACAATTCATGAGGTAGGAAAGCAATTGGGAATGAAACCAGAAGAGATATTTAGGCTATCAGATTTCTCAAAGGAAGACTTCCTTACTATGATGGTAGGGAACGATAGTTCGTATAGTAAAGCAGAGTTCATAACCAAAATCTAATATGATATTTGGTTCAAACTTAATTCTAACTTAATTGGGTGGTGGTGATATGTAGTGGATAATGTGGATAAGAAAGATTTAGCTTATGAAGATTACCTCAAAGGTATGAAATATAAGGACATAGCAGAGAAATATGATGTAACAGAGAGTGCAGTAAAAAGTTGGGCATCTAGACATTGGAAAAAGAAAAAAGATGCAACTAATGATAAAAAGAAGTTGCAACCTAAAAATGATAAGTTGCAACCTAAAAAATCAAGGGGAGCTCCTAAGGGAAATAAAAATGCAGTAGGGAATAAGGGTGGGGGAGCTCCTACTGGTAATAAAAATAGGCTTGTTACTGGAGAATTTGAAAATATATTTTTTAGTAGTTTAAGTGAAGAAGAAAATGCTCTAATAGAAGCTATTGATATTGATAAATATAATTTACTTAAACATGAACTTCAATTACTTACAGTAAGAGAATTTAGAATGATGCAGAAGATTCAAGAGATCAAATCATCTACAAAAGGTTTGAATATTAAAGATGTTGTCAAGAGAAAGCTGGAAAGCAAGAACGTTCCTTATGTTCATGATAAAAATGTAATTGATACAGATGTAGAAGTGGCAGAGAATAAAAAATATAAGTATATCGAAGAAGAAACTACCACCCATACGATTTCTGATTTTGAACTTCTATATAAACTAGAGGAAGCACTTACAAGGATACAAGCAAGAAAAATAGTATGTATAAATCTACTTGCTAAGATGGAAGAGAGTGCGGAAAGACTAACCCTTGAAAAAGAGAGAATGAATAAAGATACTGGCGGGGATGGAAATATTGATGCTCTAATGGGAAGTATAGATGCAGCTAGAGAACTAAGAAGTCAAAGGGGTGACCCTTAATGATTGATTGGGGACAATGGGGAGATAAATCTCTTGACTTTATTTTAACTCCTATAGAAGAAGATGCACGTATTAATATTCTTGAAGGTTCTGTTCGTTCCTCTAAAACAGTAACAATGATTCCAAAGTGGATTGAGTATATAAGGAGGGGTCCTAAAGGACTTCTTATTATGACTGGAGTAAGTAAAGACACAGTTTATGACAACGTACTTAATGACTTATTTGATACTCTAGGCTCTGATAATTATAAATACAACCGTAACAGTGGAGACTTAACTATATACTGGAAAGAAACTGTTAAAAAAGGAAAAGAGTACAAAGAGGTACAAAGGCAAAGGAAAATTAAAATTGTTGGAGCAAAAGACGAAGGATCAGAAAAATACCTTAGAGGTAAAACTTTGGCTGGTGCTTATTGCGATGAGCTTTCTCTAATGCCTGAAAAATTCTTTAAGCAGCTTCTTAACCGTTTATCAGTTAAAGGAGCTAAATTATATGGTACAACTAATCCTGATAGTCCATTTCACTATCTATATACAGAATATATAACTGATGAAAAGAAGCTTGAATCGGGAATGGTGAAGGTATGGCATTTTAATCTTGATGATAATCCAAATCTAGATGATGAATATAAGGAGTTCATAAGGTCTGCATATACTGGAATGTGGTATGCCCGTATGGTACTTGGACTATGGGTTATGGCTCAAGGTATAATTTATGAGATGTGGGATGATAAAGTTAATTTATTTGATGATAAAGATATTCCACCAGGACTATTTTCAAATTCCACAAGACATATAGCCATTGACTATGGTACTGGCAATCCAACTGTATTCCTTGATATTTATGATGATGGAACGACAGTATGGATAATGAATGAGTATTATCATGATGGTAATAAAGATGGACAGAAAGAAGATGTTGAATACGCAGATGACCTCAACAAATTCGTTGGAAAAGATTTCCCTACATTTATCATTTTAGACCCTAGTGCCCTTTCTTTTAAAGTTACTTTAAGAAACAGAGGATATATGGTAAAAGATGCGGATAACTCTGTGAATGATGGAATTAGAATGGTGGCTTCAATGCTTAAGAGAAGATTGATTCGAGTTCATAAAAGATGTATAAATACAAGAAAAGAATTTGCTTCATATGTGTGGGATGAGAAGGCATCTAAAAGAGGGGAAACGAAACCTATTAAGCAAAATGACCATGCTATGGATGCATTGCGATACTATATAAAAACTATGATACCAAACTGGAGGTTTGCGGCATGAGTAAGAAAAATAGAAAGAACCGTCAAGGCTACAAGCCCCAGGCGGTAAAAGATAATACAAAAAATAATCAAACAAATTATCAATCTCAAAATAATATACCTCTGGGATTGACACTTGATGCTTTTAGTAATTTTCTTGCAAGACTAGGAGCGGGTACACCTAATTTATTAGATTCTACAACTTATACAATGTCAAGGCTCACCAAGGATTTTCAACTATTAAATACTTTATATAGAGAACATTGGGTTGTACAAAGGTTAATTGACACTGTACCTGAGGATATGTGTAAGAACTGGTATAAGATGACATCAAAGATTGCTCCTGATGCTTTGAGTAAATTAATAAGAATGGAGAGAACTACTAAAATAAGAGCAAAAGTTTTAGAAGGGTTAAAGTGGGGAAGGCTCTACGGTGGAGCAGGTGGCATAATTATGATAGATGGGCATGAGGATATATTAGATCAGCCACTAGATTTAGATATGGTTATGCCGGGAAGCTTCAAAGGATTAATTATACTTGATAGATGGACAGGCATTTCTCCTGGTTCTACTCTAGTGGAAGATATTAATGATCCAGATTTTGGACTTCCTGATTACTATAACATTACAACAAGTGTTTATGGTACTTTAAAAATAGATCATACAAGAGTTGTTAGATTTATTGGTAAATCACTCCCCTATATCGAAGAATTAACAGAGCAATATTGGGGTGCATCTGAACTTGAGCATGTATTCGAAGAATTAAAGAAAAGAGATAATACAAGCTGGAATATTGCACAGCTTGTTTTTTTAGCTAATCTTAGAGTTTTAAAAATGCAGGATATGGGACAAATGTTGGGAGTTGGTAATGATAAGGTTCAGGAGCAGCTATACAACACAATTCAAGCTCAAAACTGGTTAATGAACAATATGGGGATGTATCTAATGGATAAGGAAGATGATTTCGCTACACATCAGTATTCTTTCTCCGGGTTGAGTGAAATATATGACAGCTTCATGATGGATGTTGCTGGTGCGGCTGAAATACCTGTAACAAAACTTTTTGGTCGATCTCCGGCAGGACTTAATGCTACAGGGGAAAGTGATTTACAAAATTACTATGACAGTATAGAAGAAAAGCAAGAAGCACATTTAAGGCCTGTTATTGATAAGTTACTTCCCGTTATGTGTATGTCTGAATTTGGAGCTATTCCAGATGACTTAGATTATACATTTAATCCTGTACGTAGACCTACAGAGGAAGAAAGGAAGAACCTTGGTAAGAATATTTCCGATACCATTGTTAATTATTATAATGCTGCTTTATTCTCACAAAAGACAGCATTAAAAGAAATTAGACAAACATCAGACCTTACAGGAATAGGTAGTAATATCACTGATGAAGACATTATGAATGCAAGTAATGATTTAGAGATTCCAGGAGAAGATATGCCGAATTTAATGGGAATGAATTTCTCCTCTATCTTAAAAGAGGACCAAGAGGATATAAGAAATGGCACAGAATAATATATGGGAGCCTAAAAGAAGAATAGAGCGTGGATATAATAGGGCATTAAAAAATATTACTAATCAAATTAATGTAGCTATAGGAGAAACCGAAGATCCATATAAAATGGTGAGGCTATTAAAGCAAATATCAAATCAAAAACCTTATCAAGAATACTGTGAAAGCTTGGCCATGAAAATGGTTACTAATGTTTTTAATGACTCAGCTAAAGTTTGGAGACAAGCAGCAAGAAATAGTTCTTTGAGTAGAGATATTTACCATGCAATTATGGAAGAAATAAAAAATCCTAAAATAAGATTAGCGGTAGTAGAGCAAATAAGTAATAATGCAAGACTAATATCAACATTGCCATCTGATATAGCTGACTTCTGTACAACATATATCCAAGAGGAAAGCTTAAGAGGGAAAAGAGCTTCAGATATTGCTAAAGAATTAATATCACTAATTCCTGATAAAAGCAAGGCAAGAATCGAGGTAATTGCTAGAACAGAAACAAGTAAAACTTCTACAGCCTTAACAATGGCCAGAGCAGAAAGCTTAGGCTTGAATTGGTATATATGGAGAACTTCCCAAGATGCAAGAGTACGTAAAAGTCATGACCATATGGAGGATGTACTTGTAAACTGGAAAAAACCACCGTCTCCTGAAAGGCTTGTAGGTCAAATATCAGTAGGTAATTATCATGCTGGAAATATATACAACTGTAGATGTTACCCTGAACCTGTAGTTAGTTTAGATTTTATTAAATGGCCGCATAAGGTTTATTATAATGGCAGCATACAAACGATGACTAGAAAGCAATTTGAAGAAATAGCATAGGAGGGATTTTCATGTATAAATATACTGAAAAAGTTAGAGAAATAGAACGCAAATATGAAGCTGAGTCACCAGAGGGAGTAATTGATTTATATAATAAATTTGCTAATGACGAAAGAATTGATAAGGATAACAATTTAGATTTAAGTTCTATAACAACAGAAGGATTACTAAATGAATTAGTAACAAGGCCAATACCAGAAGATGATGATAGTAAAAGGAGTTTCAAATGTTATATTGATTTAATAGCAAGTAATTATGAGCGCATTTTTAATCATTTTTAATAATGTAGTTTAGTTTTGGAAATAAGACCTTTTTTATTTTATTTGAGAGGGGGTGAAAAAAAGAATGTCGCTAAAGGAGGGCAATAGTCAGGAGATTATATCTCAAAATATAAAAAAACTAGAGGTAGGTGGTATGCCGTATAGTCAAGCTTTAGCAATAGCCATAAGTAAGGCAGGAAAAAATAATAAAGATGTTAAATACGCAGGTAAAGCCTTCTACGGGTCGAGATTAAGTAACAATATAACTAAGACCCCAGAAGGCTATTTAGTTTGTCAAAATGTTCCTTTATCCCGCACAGGTATGCAAGAATATTTAGGGCAGGAGTTAAATCTAGAAGGAGAATATTTTGACCAGATAGTACAAGTTTACAGAAGGGAAGAAGATGTATTTGACCCAAATGCACTTGCTAGTTTTGAGGGGAAACCAGTCACAAATGAACACCCTAGTGATGAGGTAAGAATTGATAATTATACGAGTTATGCCAAAGGGCATGCTCAAAATGTTCGCAGGGGGACTGGTGAAGATAGTGACAAAATGATAGGGGACTTAATGATATGTGATCCCACCCTAATATCAGAAATTGAAAGAGGAAAAAGAGAAATCAGTTGCGGATATGATTGTGTATATATCCTTGGAGAAGATGGGAATTTTTATCAAACTAGTATAAGAGGGAATCACGTTGCAGTTGTTACAGCTGGCAGGGCTGGAGCAGATGTAGCAATAAAAGATAATAAACCACAAATTAAAAATGGAAGGAGTAAAAAGACTATGGCTAAAAAAAATGAGAAAACTAGTATTTTTGCTAAAATGTTAAAGGCCTTCGCTATGGATGCAGAGGTAGAGGAAATAGCAGATGCAATAGAAGCTATGAATGGCTCAAAGGAGGATGAGGAAATTAAACCAAAAGACAACGAAGTTAAGACTAACCAAGATATTCATTCAGAAACAAAAGAGGAAGATTTCTATAAGACAGTTGTTCAGACATTAGAACAAATGAAAAATGATATTGCTGAACTTAAAGCAGGAAAAACAGTAGATGAAGAAGACCCTCTTGCAAAACTAGAAAAGGAACTTTTAAGTGACAATGAGCTTACCGATGAAGAGGAAGTCACTGTATCAGCTGAGGAAATTGACGAAGATCTAAGTATGTCTGATGAAGAAGTAGAAGACGAAGAGACGATTGATGAAGATGGATCTATTGTTAGCCCTGCAGCTCTTCCACAAAATCCTATACCGGGTGCAGATAAGGCAGCTTTATTAAATCATATCAAGAGCATGAAACCAATTATCGCTCAAATCAAAGATGCAAAGGAGCGAAAAAGAGTTTCAGATGCCTTTGCAAAATCAATTAGACAGCAAATGGGAGTTAAAAGCACTCAGCCCGGAGGATATGGAACAATTCTTCAAACGAAGAAAAGGGCAGCTTCTACTAAGTTGAAAGATGCAAAGGTAGAAGATGAAAGTCAACTTGGTAAGGATATTGCTAAGAAATACAATCCTCACTACAAAGAAAAATAATAAGGAGGTCATAAACAATGCCAGGTAAAGTAATTCAAGAAAAATTAAATTATGGTTATCCAGGAAGTGTTTCAAGAAGTAATGATGCAATCATTATTAACAGAAGGGTTAAAGGAGAGGGGATTGCATTTGGTTCTCCTGTAGTAATGAATGACGATAACTCATTTTCTGCATTTGGAGAAGGACATGCAGCAACGAATTTTGTAGGAGTAGCAGTAAGAGAGGTAAAACAAACTGCTGATTATTACAACTCTACTGGAATGTATTTAGAAAATGAACCAGCCGATGTTATTACAAGAGGTTCTGTAACAGTTGAGGTAAATGTAGGTACTCCTAAAGCTAGAGGAAAAGTCTATATTAGAGTTGCTGAAAACTCAGCTTTTCCAAATGGTGTTATTGGAGGATTTGAAGCTGCAGCTGATGGAGTTAATACAATTGAATTAAGCAATGTAGTGTTCACAACAGGACAAATAGATGCCAACAAGGTAGCTGAAATTACTATATTAAGCAGAAATGCATAAGGAGGGAAAGTAGATGATTAACTTAGGTTCATTAGGATTAGGTGGAGGAATGCCAACCTCTGCTATAAATATTCAAGGTGGTGGAGCAGTTCCTCGTTCTATGAGGACACAAGATGCGATGATATCTGGTGGTATGGCTTTTCTAATTGGAGAACTTGAAAAAAGAGATCCAAAATTAAGAGAACCATTAACTAGTATCACTTGGGCTAGAGATATTGTAGCGAAAACTGGTGGAGGATGGGTAGAATCCACTAGCGCGTACAATGTTAGTTACGCAACAACAGGTGGAGACACAAACGGTATTATCAATGGTCAAACCAATGATATACCTATAATGCAAGCTGACATTGGTAAAGATGTGTACAAGGTATTCAGCTGGGGACATATTCTGAAAGTACCTTTCGTGGATCAGCAGAAATTACAAGGAATTGGAAGACAACTTGATGATATCTTAGATAAAGGTATTAGACTAAATCATGATAAGACTGTAGATATGAACGTATATACAGGATTCCCAGACTTCGGGACTTATGGACTTGTTAACAATCCTCAAGTTACAGCAGTTTCAGCAGGAGAGAATGAAGCTGGAAAAACAAAATGGAGTGATAAAACTCCTGATGAAATTCTCATGGACATAAATAAAGCTATGAATGATACATGGGCGGCTTCTGGTTACGACCTCACTGGTATGGCAAATCATATTTTATTACCACCTGAACATTATGCATATCTAGTAAGCCAAAAGATATCTGAGGCTGGAAACATATCTATTCTTCAATTCTTGCTTGAAAACAATATAGGTAAGAATCAAGGAATAGATTTATTTATTGCTCCATCTAGATGGTGTATAGGAGCTGGTACAGCAAAAACTGATAGAATGGTTGCTTATGCTAATGATGAGGACAGAGTGCAATTTGATATAACTGTTCCTCTTAGTAGAGTAATGACACAACCAAGTGTTGAGAATTTGGCATATCTTACTGCATACGCTGGACAATTCGGAGAAGTAAAATATCTATACTTGTCTCCAGCAATGTATGTAGATGGAATATAGGAGAAGGGAGAATATATAAATGGCTGATAATTTTAAAGTATACTCATATAAAGCTTATAAATTCGAGAAAAAAGAAGCAGGTAAGACGGTGGAATCAGTAAGTGTTCCACCTCTTACTTTTTCTACTGTTCCAGAATGGGTTAGAAATACTGCGTTCTTTAATTTAGCTTTAAAAGATGGAAGTATTGTTATTGTAGAATCCAAGAATGTTGAAAAGAATACAGAACCATCTGAACTAGAGCAACTTAAGGCAAAAGCCAAAGAACTTGGGCTAAAAGGATATGGTAACTATGGAATACAAAAACTTAGAGAAGTAGTTGCTAATGCTGAAGCTGGAAAAGAATCTGGTAAGGAAGCTGTAGAAGATAAAGAGGAATAGGGTGATGGCATGACTATTAATGGTATAGTAGGTCAAGCATCAAACATAAGGGCGGGCAACAATCCGCCCTTTAATACTGAGGATTTCTTGAAGATATACCCTCAATTTGGAAAAGATAGTGATGAAAAAGAGATAGTACCTTCAGAAGTTTTAGATATGTATGTAAAGTTTGCTGATAGTTGTATTAAACAATCTAGGTGGCAGGATGGCTGGAAACTAGGAATGTCATTGTTTGTTGCTCATTTTTGTACTTTATGGGTACAAAGCTTTGCGGATCCAAAGAGTGGAGCTCATGCAGTCATGCAAGCAGCTCAAACAAAAGGACTAGTAACATCTAAGTCAGTTGGAGATTTATCTATCACTTACGACTTTTCTACAGCATTATCAGACCTAGATGGCTGGGCTGCATGGAAACTTACAACATTTGGGGTGCAATTAGCATCTATGGCCAAGCTTATAGGTATGGGTGGTATTTATATATGGTAGGTGGTTAGATTGAAGATTTTGACCGAAATAAAAGAGTTAGATCATAATTTAAAATCGATACAAGATGCTATTAAATCCATACGTGAACTTGACGTATTAGTAGGAGTTCCACAGGAGAAAGATTCAAGAGAGGGAGCTATATCTAATGCAGAATTAGCATTCATTCATACTAAAGGTTCTCCGCTTCGTGGTATTCCTGCACGTCCCATTATTGAACCTGCTATAGAGGATAATAAGGAACAAGTAGCCGAATTAATTAAAAAATCAGCTCAAAAAGCTCTTGATGGAAATAAGGAAGGAGCAATTGAATCTCTTGAAAGGGTAGGCATGCAAGGACAGAACATCGTCCGTGCATGGTTTACTAATCCTAAAAATAATTGGGCGCCAAACTCTCCTAAAACTATTAAACTCAAAGGGAGTACAAGACCTCTAATAGATTCAGGAGAACTAAGAAAATCTATAACTTATGTTGTTAGAAAGAGAGGGAGATAGATGTCTTTGGTAGATATATCTTTTTTAATAGAAGATCCAGACTTTGCACAACCTTTTATAGCCTATAGGAAATCAGGAAACTGGAAAAAGGGAAAGTACATCCAGGAGGAAAAAGAGATAAAGCATTTTGGTATAATTCAACCTGCAAGTACCGAAGACATTGAACAACTTCCTGAAGGCGATAGAGTTAAGGGGGTAATGTGTTTCTATAGCAGAAAGGACATATACTTAACACGTACAGGAAATGAAGAAGTGGACTCTGGAACATCTGATGAAATAGAGTGGCATAATAAGAGATATAAGGTAGTTCAAGTTATGCCTTTCGTTGACTATGGATATGTAAAAGCATTTGGTGTAAGAATGGAGGGGAGTTGATGGCAGATGTAGTTCTTAAACTCAATGAGATAGAAGAAATATTTTGGAGTATTACAATGCTTATGTTAGGACTTAATCCAGATAGCAAAGATGAGAAAGAAATATCAAGAGTACGTACAATATGGCCAACATCTGGAGCTCCTGCATGGAAGATTGATGAAGATATATGCTTTCTATCTATTACACAAAGAGACGATTTAATAAATCGCCAACGTAATGTAAGGCATGAGGAAATTGAAGGGCAGCTAACTAGAATAATGGAATATACACGGGTGGTAAATTGTGCTTATATTCTTTATGGTCCTAACAGTTATGATCATGCGGAACTACTCCAACATTCTTTATTTCTTCCACAATACAAAGAAATGTTTAATCAAAATCACTTATACTTAGTACCTGATATAGTCGCTCCTGTTAGGGCTCCTGAATTATTCAGTGGGCAGTGGTGGGAGCGTTCTGATTTTGAGGTGAATTTTAATCTATATGTTAGGAGAGAACAGGCAGTTGATTATATAGAAGACATTGCAATTAACTTTGTAAGTAAAAATTTTTCAACGGAAAGGAGAATAATAAATGGCGGTATTAAGCCTTAATGATGTTGTAAAGGTTATTATCAATTTATCACCAAAATCAGCGGCAAGAAGTGGCTTTAACCTTGGGTTGATAGTTGGAAAAAGTGGGGTTATTAGTGCTGAAACAAGAGTAAAAATTTATTCAGGAATAGAAGCCATGGCCGAAGATGGTTTTGAAAATGATAGTCCAGAATACAAAGCTGCATCTTTATATTTCCAGCAAAAACCTAGGCCGGACAAAGTAGCCATCGGTTTATGGGGAGCAGAGGAAACGGTACTTCAAGCAGTACAGGCTTGTAGAGCAGCTAATAGAGAATGGTATGCAGTAACTATATGTGGAGCAGTAAAGGAAGATATTATATCAGTATCAGAATATATTGAAGTTGCTACCCCTAGTTCTGTATTATTTTATACTACATCTGATGCAGATGTTATGACAAATACTGAAGGCAATATATTTAAGACTTTAAAGGCACTTAATAGACTTAGAACCTTAGGACAGTATTCAAAAACTCCTGATGCCGTGACTGCTATTATGGGATATGCTCTAGGTGCAAATACTGGATTAGCAAATAGTGCCTATACTTTAGCCTATAAAAAAGAAATTGGAGTTATGGTTGATAATGTAGACGAAACTCAGCTGCAAAATATAAAGAGTAATAACGGAAATATTTATATAAACCGTGGAGCTACCTATGATTTATTTGAACAGGGGGTTATGGCCAACGGAGTTCCATTTGACGAAGTAATAAATCTTGATGTATTGGCCAATGGAGTACAACTTTCAATTATGGATTTACTTGTAAGTAGACCAAAGATTCCTCAGACAGATGAAGGAGTAACAAGTATAATTGGAGCAATTACACCTGATTTTGAATCCGCAGTCAATAAAGGATTTATTGCACCAGGAGTATGGAGTGGACCAAGTATGATTGAATTAACTACAGGAGATACATTAACGAGAGGATATCTTATTCAATCAGAGCCAATCGCGGCACAATCTAAAGCTGATAGAGATGCTAGAAAATCTCCTCCGCTTTATGCAGCTATAAAATTAGCTGGTGCAATTGAACATGTGGTTTTCCAAATAGATGTTGATAGATAAGGAGGTATAAAAATATGAGTGATACTGTTTACAGCTTTCAAGACCTAAATTGTAGTTTTACTCATCCAAGTGTAGGACAAATTTCCATGAATGGAGAGGGTATTGGTAGTATAACAATTACCAGAGCCAATGATGTAACTTCTCATGATGTAAGTGCAGATGGCTCAGTAATGATATCAAAGATTAAGTCAAAGAACGGTACAGTCGCAATATCAGTACAGCAATCATCACCACTGAATAAATGGTTAGATAGGTTATATAATTATCTTGAAGTTGCTTCTTCTAGTGAATGGGCTAAAGCTTCAATAATACTTAGACATTTAACACTTGGAGAAGGAACAGTATGTACTGGGGTTACTTTTCAGAAAAGAGCAGACAAGCCATATCAAGCACAAGGACAGCAGGTTACATGGAACCTAATGGCTGCCAATATAGATGATAATTAGGGAGGTATATAAATAATGGAAATTTATAAGATTATTGAAATAGAAGGTAGAAGATTCAGGATAACAAAATATGATGCAGCTACAGCGATTAAGCTATCTAAATTATTAGCAGCTAAACTACTACCTGCATTTAATTCCATTACAGATGTTTTGTTTGGTGACAAAGGAAAGAAAGTGGATATGAACAATGTATCGGACTTCTTGAATTTTGAATCTATATCTAGGGCTTTAGACCTTGTATCCGATGAAGATCTGAATAAGATTATAGATTCCTCTTTGAATGTTTGTGAAGAAGAATTGCCAGCAGGATTTACAAAAGTAAAAAATGCAAATGGCTCATATGCAGTAATGAATTTGGAATTTGATCCAGTGCTAGTAATGAGGCTTGTAGTTGAATCCATAATGTGGGGAATATCAGGTTTTTTCGACGTAAGCCGCTTGACTTCAATCCTGAAACCACTCTCGAATTTATTCCAGCCAAAGCAGTAAATGTAGATGAATTTTTATTTAGTCCCGTCCTTGCAGGTTTATGGAAACAACATGAGCTGTGGGATGGGACTTATACTTTAGATGATTTGCTGGATATAAATGAGTTACTAGAAGTTAAGCAAGAAAATCAACGTAGAGCAGTTGAAGCCGCAGAAAGAAAGGCAGGTGAATAGTTAGTATGGCTGGTATTGATGTTATAAAAGAATACCTTGTTGCCATGGGACTGCAAGATAATTTTACGGAAAATTTTAATAAAGTTATAGATGATAGCAGTAACAAGATGGGTAAATTTGCCACCACCTTTATAGGTAAATTTGCAATTGCTGGAGTTGCTGTTGTTTCTGCTACAGCTATGGCAAATATAGCTATAGGAAAATTTCTAGGTAATATGGCGAAATCAGACCTTGCAATGGAGATGTATGCTAAAAGTATAGGTAAAACCAAGCAGGAAGCAACTAGACTAGATACTACTTTAAAAGCTATGGGAAGAACTTTGGAAGAAGTTAATTCTAACGCTGAACTTAAAGCAAATTTTAAGCAACTTCAAAAAGATGCGGAAAAAGTACAACCTCCTGATATGTCTGAAGGCATGAAGCAAATACGAGAAATTCAATTTGAGTTTACAAGGTTAAAACAGAATGCTACCTATGCATTGAACTGGATAGGATATTACCTTACAAAATACTTAAAGGAGCCTATCGGAAAGATACAAGAGGGGTTCAAAGGACTGAATGATATTGTTATAAAGAACATGCCTAAATGGACAGAAAAAATAGCAAAGGTATTGTCTTGGGTTGTTAGACTTGGTACCACTCTAGTTAGAGGCTCAGTTAATGTTTTTACTGCAATAAAAAGGATCTTCGACATGATTCCAAAGGAACTTAAAATTGTTGGAGCCGCAATCACAGCATTAGGACTTTTGATTCGTTCAGGACCTATAGGAAAACTCGCAATGGTTATAACCGGCATACTTCTTTTACTTGATGATTTTTATACTTATATAAATGGTGGAGACGCTCTTTTAGGTGGTTTTTGGCAAAGGTTAATAGATATTTACGAAGTGCTTAAAAATAGTGGAGCTATTGATAGGTTTAAAGATAACATGGTTAAGGCTTTTAACTATTCCGGTGAAAAGATTAATGAACTTAAATCTTATTTAATAAGCCTATTTGAGAAATTTGAGAAAAGCGGCTCAATTGAAAGTTTAATAAAGCTAATAGGTAGACTAAAAGATTTATTTATAGAATTATTGAAGCCTGTATCAAATGTTGCTAAAGAGATTACTTTTAAAGCTGGAAGATCAGCTCTTGAATGGTTTATTGATAAAGGACTACCAAAGGCTATCGATTTATTAACATTTGTGGTTGGAAAAGTCACTGACATTATAACTTGGATGAATAAATTTGGTGCAGTGGAGTCAATTATTAAAGGTGTTGGTAGTGCATTTGTAACATGGAAGTTAGGAATTATTATAGCAGACATTTATAAGGCCACAGCTGCAATAGCTGCTTCTACTAAAGCTAAAGCAGCGGATACTATCGCAACTATAGCTTCAACAAAAGCCAAGATTATAGATAAAGCAGAAACAATATATTTAATCGGATTGTATGCAAAAGATGCTGTAATCAAAGGGATAAGTACAGCTGCAACATGGACACAAACGGCAGCTACTACGGCATGGAATGTAGTTGCTGGAATTGGTGCAACTGTTACTACTGCATTTGGTGCAGCTATAGCCTTTTTAACTAGCCCCATAGGTCTTGTGATAGCAGCTATAGTCGCATTAATAGCTATAGCAATAGCATTAATAAAAAACTGGGATAAAGTAAAAGAATTTTTTATAGAGTTATGGGATAAAATTAAAAATATTTTCAGTGGTATAGGAGAATGGTTTGGAAAAACATTTTCAAGTGCTGTAGATGCTATTAAAAATGCTTTTTCTCCTTTAGTAGATTGGTTTAAAGAAAAGGTAGATAAGATAAAAGGCTTTTTCGGTGGAATAGGTGATAAAGTTAAAGGTATATTCGGGAAAGATAAACCAGATCCAAATGATGAACCAAATCCTAAACCTGTAGGTCATTCTAGCGGTGGAGTATTCTATAATAGGCATAAAGCAGAAATAGCTGAGGATGGAGCAGAGGCTGTAATACCGCTTACTAAACCAAATAGGGCAAGGGAGATATTGTCACAGATAAAAGATTTTATAAACCCCGATCAAAAATCTGGTGGTGTATCAAATATAGATGGAATAAAACAGGCACTTTCTCAAATGACAAGTGTCCTTTTTAGTGTTCAAAGTAGACTTAATGAACAGCAAAACATCAGTTACACTTCAAATGGTGGGAATGTGACAATTAACAATATAACGATAAGTCCTCAAACTAACAATAAAATCTATGGCTCAGGTAATCCAGAGGCAACCGCAAATGCGATAAACAAAGGTACAATAAATTCTACAGGATTGTTGCTTAGAAATACTCAAGGGGTGATTGTGTAATGGCTGTTTACGAGAACTCTCCATTTGGTCAAGGGAGCATAAAGCAATTAATAGGTTGCAAAACTAACATTGGTGGATTTTTCTTTGATGCTTACCTTAGGTTGGACCATACAAGAAAAACTAAAATCACTCAACATCCAGTAGAAACAGGTGCAGCTATAACAGACCATGCTTATGTAGAGCCAGCAGAATTAATTATTGAAGTTGGAATGTCTGATGCTTGTATCAGCTTTATACAAGGTCAATTTAATCAAAAATATACCAGGAGTGTATCGGCGATTGATACTCTTTGGAAACTACAAGAGCAACGTATTCCTATGGATGTACTCACTAGATTAAAGCTATATAAAAATATGCTTATAGAGGTTATATCTGTACCAGATGACTGGCAAACCTTAAATGGTTTAAGAGCAACAGTGACATTACGTGAAATAATAGTTGTAGGAGTAAAAACAGTTGAAATGAATAGCAAAGCATCATCAAGTAAAAGTCCTCAGAAAACTGCTGCAACCAACAAAGGAACACAGCAAGTGACTAAGCCAAATCAATCAGTCCTAAAGCAAACTACAAATCTTTTAAAAGGAGGTTAAGGATATGTATGAGATTCCACTTACAACTGAACCTAATCAAAGTTTTAAAGCAACTATCCCAGTTGACGGGAAAAATATCGAGCTGAAATTTAATATAAGATACAATACTATTGCTGAATATTGGGTTATGACTGTTGCTGATGCTTTAACTGATGAAATTCTCATAGATTCCGTTCCCCTGTTAACAGGACAATATCCAGCTGCTAATTTGCTCGAACAATACTCATATTTACGCATTGGCTCTGCTGTAATGGTTAATACCTCAACAATAGATCTATCTGACGAGCCAAATGATAAAAACTTAGGTACTGATTATATTTTAGTGTGGGGTGATACGATTGGGTGATATTTTATATGGAAGAAGGTATAGGATTCTTGTAGGAGTAGGAAATAACAAAGCATTAGATGTGTCTCAACTTAGATGTACATTTATGGTTGAAAAGAGTATGGCCGAGGAGCCGAATTTATCACATGTCACAATATATAATCTATCAGCGGAGACTGAAAATTCAATAATAGTTAGTGGTAATGATATTGTTATTGAAGCCGGCTACGAAGGAGAACAATATGGCATGATTTTTCGTGGAAATGTAGTACAACCTATTCGCAGTAAAGAAGAAGGGGTTACTTATGCACTCCAACTCATATCACAAGATGGCGACAAGTTTTTAAATGGTGGGGTAATAAGTACCTCCTTTAGAAAAGGTCAGACCCAGAGGAGCATAGCCAATGAACTTACTAGCAAGGCTTCAAATCCTACTCAGACAGGAGCAATATCAAGCAGCTTGGATAATGTGAAACTTGCAAGAGGGAAGGTCGTTTTTGGATTATCTAGGGATTACTTAAGGCAAATAAGCCGTTCTCAAGATGCTACTTTCTACGTAAACGATGGGGTGGTCAATATAGTAAAAGCTACGGATTTACCAGCAGGGCAAATACTTAGTCTTGGACCAGATAGTGGATTAATAGGTACTCCTGAACAAACAGAGAATGGAATTAAAGGCAAATGTCTTCTAAATCCTAGAATTAACTTGAATACCTTTATTCACATAGACAATAGTATTATTCGTATGCAAAAGGCTCAGGCTGGGGAAACAGCGAAACAATTGGATTCAGATGGGATATATAGAGTAATAAAATTAATTCATTCTGGAGATACCAGGGGAAACGATTGGTACACAGAATTTGAAGCAATTACTCAAGCTGGATCTATACCACAGACTGGCACATCAATGAGATAGAGGAAGGTGAGATTAGAATGGTACTAGGAATAGGTGAAAGAATCGGAGGTTCACAAGAACAACAGCTGCGTTCACAGGAGAGTGCAGCTTCAAAACTTAGAGTAGCAATACCTGGAATAATTCAGGAGTTTGATCCAATTACACAGACGGCTACAGTACAACCCTCAATAAGAGAAAAAGTGGTAAACGCATCTGGTGAACATGCTATGATGGAAATTCCTATGCTTCTTGATGTTCCTGTTATTTTTCCTAAGGCAGGAGGTTTCTCTATAACTTTTCCAGTTGCTAAAGGTGATGAATGCCTAGTTGTTTTCGCTGATATGTGTATTGATGCATGGTGGCAATCAGGAGGAGTACAAAATCAACTAGAGACTCGAAGGCATGACTTATCTGATGGATTTGCAATTATTGGAGTAGGGAGTGTTCCTAAGGCTATAACAAACTATTCTATGGACTCAGTGCAATTAAGAAACAAAGAAAATGATTGCCACATAGAAATTACTAATAACAAATGCATAAATATTCGAGCCAATAAAGAAGTTAATGTCTATGCTGAATCAGTTACAATTGATAGCAGTGACATTAAGCTTGGAGCAGGAGCAATGGAGGGAGTGCCATTAGGGATGACCTTAAAATCATGGCTTGATGGCCATACCCATCCAACACCAGCAGGTATTAGCGGATCACCAAATAGCCCTTCACCAGAACCGTCATCTATAACAAAGACTGAATAAAGAACCAAATCGGAGGGATTGAATATGAAATATAGATCATTAGATTCTGATGGAGATTATGTATTAGGCTATCGAAAAAACATATTTCTTTTTGGTAGGGAAGCAGTTGGACAAGCGATAAAAACAAGGCTTAAGCTTTTATTAGAGGAATGGTGGGAAAACACAGAAGATGGATTGCCTCTATTTCAACAAATATTAGGTACTTTTGGAGGCGAAGATAATCTTAATGGAGTTGATTTAATTATTCAAGAAAGAATATTATCTACCCAAGATGTAATTGGTTTAAAGGATTTTCAAAGAAACTTTAATTTCAAAACTAGAGAATATACTTTTTCTGCGATAGTTGAGACTAGGTATGGAGAGTTTGAAATTAAATCTGAAGAGGTGATGTAATGACTTATTTTACTCCATATATAGATGAGGGAGGGTTGCATATTCCTACCTATCCAGATATTAGAGATCATCTTATAGAACAGGCCAAATTAATCTTTGGCCAAGATATTTATTTAGGAAATGATAGCCAAGATTATCAATTTATATCGATAGTAGCTGATAAAATTCATGATGCTTATCAAACATCACAACTGGTATATAACAATAGAGGACCCGCCAGTGCAATTGGGGGAGGACTTGATGGGGTTGTAAAGATTAATGGAATTAGCAGGAAAGCAGCTACTAGAAGTACATGTATTGTTGAAATAATAGGAGATCCTAATACTAAAATTTTAAATGGTATCGTACAAGATAAAAGGAATAAATACAACTGGGATTTACCAACAGAAATTACTATACCTTTTACAGGTAAAATGGAAGTGATGGCAATTTGTCAGGTGTATGGTCCTACTTTTGTAGATATTGGTGATATAGATACAATAGTAACTCCAACGCAAGGGTGGTCTAGTGTTTATAATTCTACTAAAGCGACATTAGGCCAAGCAAGAGAAAAGGATTCAGAACTTAAGGCAAGACAAGCCGTTAGTACAGCCCTGCCTTCAAAAACTGTATTAGATGGTACAGCTGGTGCTATAGCCAGTATAGTAGGAGTTACTAGATATAAGGTATATGAAAATGATACTAATGAAATAGATATAAATACATTACCTCCACACAGCATATGTGCAGTAGTGGAGGGTGGAGATAATTATATGATTGCTGAAGCAATTTATAATAAAAAGACTCCAGGATGTTATACCTATGGAGATATAGAAATTAATATAACTGAAGAGTATAGTCAAGTAGGTTCACCCCCTATAAGGTTTTTCAGACCGACATACAAAGAGGTATATGTAACTGTAACAGTAAAAAAGCTAAAGGGCTATACAACAGATACATCAGAAAGAATAAAGCAAAATATCAATGAGTATTTAAATAGTCTAACTATAGGGGATAATCTTTCAATTTCTGCTATATGGGGAGTGGCATTAACAGCTATGAAGGATTTAAGAGCCCCTAGTTTTTCTATAGCATCTGTTGAGATTGGACCTGATGAAAATAACAAAAGCTCTGAAGATATAAGGATAGCTTTCAATGAGGTAACACAGGGAAATATTGAAAACATAGTCATCAATGTTATTTAGGGGGAGTTGATGTGAGAAATGAAAAATATTTAAGTAAAATTACTTCACAACATAAAACTAAGAATAAGTTCGTGTCTTGGCTAAAGGAAAATCTTAATCTAATAGATTATATATCTAATGTTTTATGTAAAATGGATGAAGATTTTAATATATATGATGCTAAGGGAAAGCAACAAGATATAATAGGTGAAATAATAGGAATTTCAAGAATCTTGGATTTTGAACCAGCAGATGGTTCAAACCCTATACTAAAAGATGATATCTATAGAACTTTACAATTAGCCAAGATTTCAATGAACCAGTGGGATGGAACCATTCCAGGAGTTTTGAAACTTTGGAAAACTTTATTCCCTAAATATAGATTATCCATTATAGATAATCAAGATATGTCAATGGATTTAATGGTTGTAGGAATGACATCTTCTCTAGAAAAAGAATTGATGATTAGAGGATATATAGCTCCAAAGCCAGAGGGAGTTCGTATAAACTATGAATTTATAATAGAGGTAAATAGTCAACTGAACTTACAAACTAACATGGAAAAATATCAAATCCCTTACAATATGTGCGGTACATTCCTTTGTGGAACTAAACCTTATATTCAAAACAAAGGAATTGATTTTAGTACCGAATTTAATATAAATACAGGCAAGATGGAAACTTCTCAAAGGTATAAGATTACAGGAACATTTAAAAGTGGGGAGGAAAGGCTATGATTACAAATGAAGGAATACAGGAAATAGCAGAAAGTATATTAGGGATTGTAAGTCATGGTGAGGTAATTATAGACAATGAGACTAAACATATTGAGCTATATAGGACTAACATAAGTGTAAATATAGTGAAAATATTTTTTAAGCTGGATGATACTTTAAGAGGCGAAATTACTTCATCAAAAGTAATTTCTAAAAGTGGAAAGATTTTGATCGATAAAGCTGAAAAGATAGAGAAAGATATGCACGGACTACTTCTCGTATTCTCAATTAAACTAACAGAAGTGGAGGTATAGGAAATGAGTAGTTTTATATATGAAAAAGTTGGATTTGTAGACCATACGACAGAAAGACCGGGAGTATATAAAGAAGTAATCCTTAATGATGGGAGCATACTTCACGTTCCCGATGAAGGGGAAATTCTTGACAAAGGAACTCCTGTCAATGCACGTACACTTGGGCATATGGAAGATGGAATTTATAAAACATCTATACTTGCAAGTGAAAATAGAGACCTATTAATAAACCATTCTGTAAGACTTGCTGTATTAGAAGGCAATGCAATGAATAACATTGGCCATAACATGTTTATTGTGAATTTTGCAAATTTAGATAGTGTGGAGTTGGCTCATGGGGTTTATGACCCTGTAGGGAAAAGGATGGTGATATAGATGGCTAAGTATATATATAAGAAATACTTAGCAGTATCCTCAACAAGATATGAAGAAGCACCATGGGTTCAAATAACTACAGACGGAAAGGTTAATACGGGTTATATTTTAACAGGTGCATCATCTTATTCATTTAATACGAGCACAGGAAAGTTTTCAGTTTCAGGTTCAACTAGTATAGGCAGAAATTCTCCAGGTACTATATATGCCTTACACAATTCAAATGCTGTAGGAATTAGAAGAACGACAATTTCTGTCAGCGGGGACACAGCATATCTCAATACATGGGACAAAGAACGAACAGCCTCTACAACTTATTCACGAGGGAGTTTTATTGAAGAGATAGTGGCAGAGGATGGGGCATATCCTTCGAACGGGCGGTCAGGTTCTTACTGGTATGTGAAAGGTGGGTTAGCAAATTCACCTCCTACAATAGATGGAATAGATAGCAATCTAGGAGATAAGAATCTAGGATTTATGATATCATATGAAGTTGATGATGTAGATTCTGCAGATAGCTTAATCGTAACAGAAAAATTAAATGGAAGTATAATAAAGACCATCAACGGAGCACCTAGAAATCAACCACTTGAAATAAAGATAACTAATAAAACTCTATTTTCTCTACCTCTTAATAGTAAAAATACTATAGAGATAAAAGTTGACGACCAAAACGGTGGTATAGCTTACCGAAGATATACCTTCAGAAGAACAAATACAGCTCCTGTTATTTCAGATGAGGACCAAGATATAGGACAAAAAATAGAACCATTTAGTGTAGAGTTTAATGCAACAGATAATGAGGGTAATTCTTTAACAGTAAAAACATACCTAAATGGAATCAAGAAGGAAGAATACCAGGTTGGAGACGGAGCAACAAATACATTTACTATCTCCAGTGAGGATTGGTATAAGCTAGGAATAGGTACTCATTCAATTAAAATCGAAGCTATAGATGAACATGGAGCAACAGCAATAAGAAACTACACCTTTACTAGATATGATGATAAAATCCAATTCACATTAAAAAATGTAATTGAAACAGATATTGCAGCTACAAAGATATTAGTTACTCCTACTTGGGTTATACCTATAGGTGCTACTGCAAAAGTAGAAGTTTGCAACAATGGATATGACGAAATACCAACATGGGAGGACATAACTTCCCAAGTTATCACCGGTAAACACTATATATTCACTAATGATACTAAGACAGCCGATAAATGGGGCATAGACATAAGATTTACTATAGAAAAAGGAACTGCAATAGAGGAATGCGTAATTCATGGATTTGGAGGTGCTTTTGAATAATGATTGAGATAATAAATAAGAAACCTCTAAGAGAGATTCGAGATGAGAGAGCAGATGAAAAAGATATAATGTTAGCTGAAATATATGAAATATTAATTGATTTTGATGATAGACTTACAGAAATAGAAAATAAGATAGATGGAGGGGAAAAATAATGATAAAACCTTGGAAAGTAAAGGCATATGCAGTATTGGTAAAAGCTAAAAAGTGGGAGTTGGAGGACTATGAAGGAAATGTCCTGTCAGTAGTTCCTGAAGAATATAAAATAGCAGTTGCTGAATACCTAGTAGAATCTGAATAACAGTATAAAAGAGAGATACAGTTTTAAAACAACTATATCTCTCTTTGAATCACTTCTAAAAATGAGGAATGTTTTGCCAAAAATCCTGAGAAATTTTGCCAAATTTCTTGAGCGGCTACAGAAGGTCTTTTTATAGGCATTCTTGATATAAGTTAAAAAAAATATGAATATAGATGAATACCCTCCTTTAATTTAGGCAATAACCTTAATTATAAAATTATAAGGGGGAGTTATATGAACATAGTAAATCTAATTACGACTTTAGTAGGTGTTATGGCTGCATGGATTGCTTATAAGCAAGTTATAATCGGCATTAAGGTTTCAAATCCAGTAACGTTTTTGAATTTGAACAATATAACTTACAATGGTTTAAAACCAAAATTTGAAATATCTAACATAGGACCCGCTCACGCACTGAATGTAAAAGTCACCATAGAGAGAGGAAAAACTATTGATAGCAACTTTAATATAACTTTAGATGAATTAATAGAACTAGAAGGTCCTAGGGTAATTATCATTAAAGATAAAGCAATATATGAATCAGATGAATCAATAGATATATGTATTGATGAGCATAGCCTAATAGTAGTATCGTATGAGAATGCCACAGGGTTTAGAACAGAGCAAACATGGAAGATTAAAAACTATAAATTTGAATTAATAGAGTCAAGGAACTTAGCTTAGCTAGGTTCCTTTTAATATTAACTTGGAGGTGGGTGAATGGAGCAATGTAATTGTACCAAAGAGGGAGAAATAGCTACATTAAAAGCAGAAAACAAGACAATATTTAAAGAAATAGATAATCTGAAAAATATACAAAATACCATACTAGAATTATCTACAAATATAACTAGACTTGTAGAGCAAATGAGAGAAACAAAGGAAGATGTAAAAACCATTAGGGATGACTTAGATGAAATTAAAAAAATTCCTTCATCCGATTTACATCATTACAAGAAATTAATTATAGGTGGAGCTATTACAATAATAGTAGGTTTTTTAGTAGGTAAGCTATTATAGGAGGAGATAACCTTGACTAATATTAAATTGGTAGAACATTGCAAAATAGCATTACAACAAAAATGGGGCTATGTATATGGTACCTTTGGTACTGTATTAACAGAGCCTTTGTTACAACAGAAACTAAAACAGTACCCAAGTAATGTTAAAATATATGAAGCTTTTATAAGACAAAATTGGATGAATAAAAGGGTTGTAGATTGTGTAGGTCTTATCAAGTCTTATCTATGGTGGAATGGCGGGAATGTGAAATATACTCCTAATCAAGACAAGTCAGCTAATGGAATGTATCAGTCAGCAAAAGAAAAAGGTCCCTTGAATACTATCCCAGAAATACCAGGTATATTGGTATGGAAGGATGGACATATAGGAGTATACATTGGCAATGGACAAGTCATCGAGAGTAGAGGTACTAAGCAAGGAGTAATCCAGTCTCCATTAAAAGACAGCGGTTCTGCCGGGTGGACTAATTGGTGCAAATGTCTTTACATTGAGTATATAGAAGAGAAATCAATACCTTCTACTACAAAATTGCCTTCTAACAAACTGAAAATAAATATATTTGGTAGAAATATTACTGTAGAAGGATATTTAAAAGATGGGGTTAATTATGCAAAAATAGGTGACAGTTATATACCTATTAGAACAATATTTGAATCCATGGGGCTTAATGTTACATGGAATAATGGAGTGATGATAGATGAATAAATTTACAGAGGAAGAATTAAATAAGATAAAAGATGTATTGGATCTAGAAGAAAAATCTAAGAAAAAGCTACAGTTCAATAAAAAAATAGTAATGATAATAGTGGTAATGAACATTTTATTTACTGCTACTATAGTATTTCTATATTATAAGACTGGTTCAGAACCGTCTACACTTATTGAAAGATGGTTTAAGTTTACTGGTACAGAGCTTGTAGCTCTAGCAGGAATAAAATCATTTGATACTATAAAAGAAATAATAAAGGAATGGAAAGGAGAAGAATAATTATGAATGAAGGATTAGTTAAAATTATATTAGGTTTAATTGGATTATTAGGTACTATAGTTACTTATGTGTTAGTGCCATACCTAAAAAGTAAAACTACTAAAGAGCAAAGAGAAAATATATACTTCTTAGTATCTTTAGCGGTTCAAGCGGCTGAACAAATTTATATTAAGCCTGGACAAGGTGAAAAGAAAAAAGAATATGTTATTAATTATTTAAATAGCAGAGGAATAAAATTAACTGTAGAAGATCTTAATATATTTATTGAAGCTGCAGTAAAAGAATTAAATATTATACAAGATAAAGCCCTAGAGTAAATCTAGGGCCTTCTTTTATTGTTTAAATAAGTACCATATCTTTGAATTGATTTCATATTTCAGCTCATAAATATCCTTCTCATTATGCATACATACAAATATAATTCTTTTGTTTCCTACAATCTTTTCTTCATAGGTTTTCATTACTTTTTCTACATTAACCACTGTATCATCTAGGCGAAATCTAATAGGTTCAATTTTTCCATCAGGATAAAAAACTGCCATAACTTTTATAGGTTGATTAATAACTTTCAAGAAAACCATCCTTTCTACAAAATGCTAGTCATACCTGGATATTCATCATCAGGATATCCACCAAGAATAGGGTGCAAATCAGAATTAGCGAACACCCCTCTCATTATAGCTGTATCTCCATACTTTTCACGTAAACTATCAATAACTTTATCAAGCTTACTATTGTTTGTATTATTAAAGAAATTCATCTGTTGTATATCAGAGCAACATAAGTCTGAGACAGATACTCCTAGCTGTCGGATAGGCTTTTTATCCCACACTTCATCGAATAGTATACATATGTTTTTATAAATTTCAGTTGTAGAGTCAGTCGAATAGAGCAATTTCCTTTGATGTGAGACATGAGAAAATAGCGAATCTTTGATACTAATTCTTACTACTCTACATACCATATTAGCTTTTCTTAATCTCCAAGCTGTCATTTCTACAAGGCTCAAAATTACGGCATGAGCTGTTTCTCTATCCTCTACATCAAATTTAATAGTAGAACTATTGCCTATGCTTTTTACAGGAGCCGAAGGTTTAAAAGTAGAATCATCAATCCCATTGGCATATGCATAAATAAGCCTGCCATGAGACTTTAACAAAGAAGATAATATATTAATATCAGTATTTGCTAAGTCTCCAATCGTATATATACCTAAATCATATAACTTAGGGGCCGTTTTTCTTCCTACCATATATAATTCTTCGACTGGTAATTTCCAAAGTTTATATTTTATTTCTTCTGGAAAACATGTATGTACTTTATCAGGTTTCTCAAAATCTCCTGCCATCTTCGCAAGTAATTTATTTTCAGATATACCAATATTGACAGTATAACCGAAAGTATCTTTAATTTGATCTTTAATCCTATAGGCTAACGGAATAGATTCTTCTTCAGTAATGTTAGTGAATCTAATAAAACATTCATCAATGCTAAATACTTCTACATCAGGAGAGAAGGTATTTAAAAAGTCATATAGTGCTTGTGATGCCTGAACATATACTTGATAATTAGGCGGTACAACGAGAAGATTAGGACATTTTTTTCTTGCAGAATGTAAGGACTCTCCCGTCTGTATCTTATATTTTTTAGCAAGTATAGATTTAGCAAGAACTATGCCGTGACGATTTTCCTCATTTCCTCCAATCACCGATGCAACTTCTCTTATGTCTCTATCAATTCCTAATTGCTTTTCATGTGCAGCTGTCCAAGCTAAAAAAGCAGAATTTACGTCAATATGCATTATTATGTCCATTCCTATTACACCTCGATTATAAACATTTGTTCTGAACATTTGTTTGTATATAGTATAACATATTTTTTCAAATTTAAAAGGATAATTTTGTAAAACCTTAAATATTTTACATATTAAAAAGCTAAGGAATAATCCCTAGCTTTTCTTAGTCTATAAGTTTTTTCGTTTCTATCAAATTAAATTCTAAAGGATTCATAGCTATTTTAAGAATTTATTCGTAATATTATAAATAAACATTCGTATTATAATGATAAAAAATTCTCTTTATTTCTTCAAGTATAGGTCAATCTAAATCTGGATTTTTAGTAATTATTATAATTTATTATTATTCTTTCTGACACTTTTTTAATTAATTCTATATAGTTATTTAATTCATTATAGTCGCCTGTAAATGTGGTTCTAAAAGGATATTCTCTATTTGAATGTGTACAATTACATCTATAATCATAAATAATGGTTGCTATTTTTTGTAAGTCTTTTAGTTCCTCTTTTCTACTTATTTTTTTAAGTTTATTTATTAAAATATCAATAATGTCTTGGTTACTTAAAAAAAATGCTTCATCATGCGAATCACCCTTGAAATATTTTTCCAACACCAATTTTAATTTTTCTCTATCGTTTTTATTTTTATTATATTGCTCCACTACATTGATCAAAGAGACTATGTTTTCATCATCATACGATGAAAACCAACTGGAGTTAATGATTTGTTTAATATCCTGTACTGTTTCATGTAGATATACTTCATCAAAAATACATTCTAAAACTTGATAATAGGCAGTATACTTAAATTCACTATCATCCATTTTATTAGCTCTATAATAATAATTAATTAAGTCTGAATCATAAGATTTTTTTATGTAGTTATCTTTAATATTCACCATGGTTTCAGCTAATTCGAATACGGGGTCATAGTCTTCAAAGTCTTCAAAAACTTCAAAATCATTAGGCAATTCTTCAAGAGTTAGAACTAAAGAGTGCTTATATGATAAATCAAATAATAAATTTTTTGCAGTGTTTTTAGCTACTTCTATAAAACTGACATCATCAATAGAGATTTTTTTTATATCATTGACATTATATATTTTTATAGTAGCTATATACCTTAAAGACTCTATGAAATCATCATTATATTTTTCATTTACTCTAATAATATTAAAAAGGTGATCACTTATACCACTTATCTCATAATAAATTTTATCATCGAAGCATTCTAATTCTGGAACATTATATCCCTCGAAACTTAATTGAAAAAAAGTATAGGGTGTACTTAACATAAACTCTATATAGTTATCCATATAGCAACCTAATCGAGGTATGTATTTTAATATAAAGAAATCTTCAATAAATTTTTCAATATCAGTATCCTCATCTAAATAAAAATATAAGTCTTTTTTCCATGATTTAGAAGATAAAGAAATCTCATCATCGGTAATAGCACCAGTTACGTTAGGATTATATTTGCTTATTATTTCTTGAATGCTACTGCTATCCATATTTATCCCCCCTATAATATTGACTTTAAATAAGAAATGTCATAGATTTCCATTATCATATATTATAACACAAATATGAAAATCAAATAAGATAGCACCTTTTAAATAAAAATTGAGTCCCAATAATATAGTACTATTAGTAAGTTAGGAATTCTACAGCACAGTAACGTCAATCTTAATGCTTAGGAAATATCAAGATAAGTAGGAGGAGATTTTTATATAAAATGGGTCTAATAAGAAAATGCTAAAGTTTATAATAAGATAAAAAGGACTATTACCTCCTATTTCTTTTAACGTCTAATATAACCTAATTGGTTATATTCTAACTATTTTAGATTGCATGTAACAATTGATGTTAGAATGTAACCAAAGGAGCAAAGGCGTATGACTATAAGAATTTTACTGTCCAAGAAGTTAGGCGAACTTCGATGGTCACAAGCTGATTTAGCACGAAAAACAGGAATACGGCCATCTACAATTAATGAAATGTACCATGAAATCATAGAAAGGGTTAACTTAGAACATTTAGATTTAATCTGTGAAGCTCTTGACTGTGATTTATCAGAAATTCTAGTACGTATTCCTAACGATATACCTAAGCTTGATAATCGTTCTCGTGCTGGGGAAACTAAAGCTAAAGATGAATAAAGTGTTGCAGCACCCATTCATCAAATTAATGCGTCTATTGAGGACGCATTTTCCTTTTACCTTTTACTCATGAGAAGATACAGGGTTTTATTTGATACATTTAATAGTACAATATATATTATTAAATGGTATAATAAAGATAGAGAAAGGCATAGAGATTAAAAGTTAAAGAAAAATTTATGATACTATTATGATACTAAAAAAACCAATAAAGAAAAAATACTAAATATAATATACATAAAATATAGAAAAAGTGACACAGGATAGACCAGTTAATACATATAAACACTAATCCGTAATAGAGTGGGAGTAGTATCCAAAACCCCTAGAAAACTGATAAATAATAGTTTTCTAGTGGTTGTTTTTATTTGTGGGGTAAATTGATATTGTCTATTTAATTTTTTTCGAGTATAATTTTCATAGAATGTTAGTAAATTCTGGTTGTAGCAGATAGAAAATGTTATCTACGGTGTTATGCTGTTTCTCAATAAGAGAGAAAATTTATATTTTCTGCAAAAAAATAGTATTACCTTCTTGACTCTTCCTTTGGGGAATCCTTTATACTAAGTTTATCCCTAATAATTTAGAAAAGAGGTCGAAACAAATGAACAACCTAATCAAAATTAAAGATGTGTCAAGCAAATATGACATTACAGCCCGTACACTACGTTATTATGAGGACATGGGATTGCTGTCCAGCACCCGAAGTGATGACTATGCATATAGAATGTACGACGAAAACGCTGTTAGGCGGCTTGAACAAATACTCATATTACGCAAGCTGAATATCAGCATAAAAGACATTCAACGTGTTTTCAACACTTCCGGTTCTGATGTAGTTTTAGAAGTGCTGGGGAAAAAAGTACAGAGCATAGACGACGAAGTTGCGCTTTTGCATGAGTTGAAAGAAATCGTGATGGATTTTATACGGGAAATCGAACAAGTGAACTTTGCAGACAACTCCGACATAAAACTGCTGTATAACAAGGCTAAAGAGATTGAAACACAGTTGATAAGCGTTGATTATATCGGCAAGCCCTCCAATGTAAACCGCTTGATTGAAATAACAGAAAAATTAGATAAAAAAATTCCTGATATAATGGTCGTCAGGATACCGGGATTCAAAGCGGTAACGTGCGGCGACCAACCGTGGGGAGAAATGTTCAAAGAAGGCGGATATATGTACCAATTGTGGCAGTATTGTCATTTGTATAAGAGTGTGATTTTCGATTGTTTTGATTTTTTGCTGTCTAAAAATGACAAAGCTGAATGGATATGTGCCGTTAAAGATGTCGTTACCAATGCGGATGTAAGCCCTTTTAAATTGTTCGATTTTCCGGGAGGCTTATACGCTATGGCAGTCAGTATTGACGAAGATAACGAGAGTATACACAAAGTAGAAGATAAAGTTCGCCGATGGATTGAAAGCACAAATTTTGAGCTTGACAAAGGCCGCAATGTTATGTTCAATATGCCTTATTTATATGAAGATGGAAGAGATATTGCCTATAAAGACATAGAAAAGGGACTTGGCTATAAACAAATGCAAAGATATTTTCCAATCAAGCTAAAAGAAGGAATATAAAGATACAAGGAATTTCCCATGTATTATTTAGGTAATTGCGAAATACAAAGTATGATAGAACCCATAGGGAAATAAAAAATAAATGGAGGAATTATCATGAACAAGTATGAAAACGTGATGAAGCTTATGGAAGAATATTGCGGAAACGGAAAGGACAACCTTATCGCTCTTGCAACTATTGCATTGTCCCCGAATGCTATAGGCAATCCCCGCCCTGCTGTCCGTATGGTTGATGCTTATTATGAAGACGGCGTGTTTTATGTTTCTACAGATGCGAATAAAAATAAAATGCTGGAAATTGGGAAAAACAACGAGATTTCCATTTGTGGGTTAGACTTGTTTGTTGCTCAAGGAACGGCTGAAAATCTCGGTTGGGTAAAGGACGAGAGGAATGCGGAAATAAGAGCCAAGATGAAAAAAATCTTCACATGGTTCGATGCACATGGCGACGAAGACAACCCTGACTCAATCGTTCTGCGTATCACCCTTACGGAAGGAACGATAACTGATAACGACAAAAAATACGGTGAATGGCAGTATAAAGTTGACTTTGCGAAGAAAGAAGTGAAATAAATGGGAAAAACACTCAAAGATATGGCAAAGCACTTAAAAAATGTTATTACGTCAGAAATACCTGAAACATATGCAATTAATCCAATGTTTGAAAATATTTCAAACGAGGAAAACATTCGAGAAGGAGTTCTTGTGTTCAGAAACTTTTTGTATCAGCTTTGCGATGTTTTGATTGTTGAAGGTGATTTGTATGACAATCATAAAAAGAATGCCCACGTATTTGATGACCGCGTTACTATTTCGGTATATTTTCCATTCCTGCACAATGTGAAATGCTTATTATTGAATATAGGTTTTCATGGTGTACTAACAGAAAGCTCTCAATCTCTTACCGTCGGAAACAATATATTCGACACGAAAATCCCCGTTTCAAAAAGCATTGAATGCTTGCGATTCTTGACTGATTGCGGCATATTGATTGACGGTATAAACTTGAATGATAAAAAACCGGATTTATTAAAAGCTGAAAGAATAAAAATTTCGTATCCTGATAATCCTGCTATGTTGACGGGCTTGAAAGTAATGGCAATAGCAGAGATAGAATTTGGTAGAAACATCAACAAATCGAAGGTCAATAAGTCCAATACAATCAGTTATTGCCGCTTCTCCGATATTTTATTGCGATGTGATTACAGAGTATTGAAAAATAATAAAACTGACGATGTTATTTCTATATTAAAAGATACTATGAAACCTTTGTCTGCCAATGTGCAAGATTTTATATTGCAGTTACATCAACGTTATTTGGATAAAGGGCTTAAATGCGATGTGGAAATAAAAGATTTATGGATAAAGATTAAATATTCTTATAAAAGAAATGAGATATGGGCAATTAATGCATCACTTAATAATGGTTATCAAATAAACGTCAAAGCAAAAAACACGCATAAATACGCTGATGCCATCGAAAAACTTCCTTTATTTTTACAAGAAATGATTGAAAAGGGATATGGGTGCGGAAAAAAAAGAGGTATAAGCGATTGTTGTGATGGAGGTTGCCGAGGGTTTCGTATTTCCCTGGATGACTCAATCATTGATATAAGAAATGCTATCGAAACTTGGCTTGACACGGAATTGTCATTTGTATAGTATAAGCATTAGTAAAACATAGTGGAAAAATACTATATACCTTGATTAGTGTGATTATCTAAGCTGAAGTTTGAAAGATATTTGTTTTGCGGAGTGATGTTGACAACAAAAAATTAGTAAGTCAAAATAATATGTGTAATTGAAATAAAAAGTCGGCATAAAAAGCACAAAAACTAAACATAAATGTTTAGAAACGCCACTGAACTTGCCGAGTGGGAATAATAGACAAAAACCTTATAATGGCTAGAAATAGCTGCTATAAGGTTTCTTTTATGTGTGACGATTCTAAAATGGTTTTGTTTAATAAGTATACTCTATGAAAATTTCGAATAATTTGCATACTAAACATCTATAAGTTAAGATATAATTAGATAAACAAGGAAATATTTGGTCAGATGGTGGTTCTGAACTTTTTGCAATCTTTATATTTGGATTATGGTTGCTCGATAAACGATATGACATATTATTAAAGAAGGAGGCATGTTTATGAGAAAAATTATCATATCAATTTTTACAATATTACTTGTATTCTCTTTAGCATCTTATAAACAGAACAATATTAGTGATGATTTAATGATAGACATTGGAGAGTCTGCTAAATTTACTGAAGAAGAAATAACTGAGGCAATAGATCTTGTCAAAAATAATTTTGATTTTCCAGCATCTACTTTAACGAAAGTCTGGTATGATGAAGAAAAATCTGACTCATATTTTAGAGATGATTTTAAACAGGGAGTTATTCCTGAAAATGTCATTTTATTATTATCTAACTTTGATGTTGATGGATCTGGAGATAATCCCGTTTTAAATCCAAATTCAACCTATACGAATTATCAATGGATATTAAGAAGAGGCAGTAAAACAAGTAAGTGGAGAATTGAGGATTGGGGTTATTAAAAAAGTATATATTATTGTATGAAGTAATAATATCTTAAAAAAAGGAGGTAGATATATTTGAAAACAATGGATATAAAAAATAAAGTCCTGTGGGGGACTAGTATGGTTGGATTAATGGGTATCTCATATTGGCTATGTAGATTTTCTTTTTTTGAAATGCACGGCATGAAACAGTGGCCAAATATATTGGCCATACTAGGTGCTATTGTAATAGTTATCGCTACTATATTTGGAAACCGCATGATTTCAGGGGCTGCTGTCGTAGGATACGTGGTTGGATTTATTCTTGCTATGATATTTAAGACTTATGGTGTAGATCAGGGTGGAGGAACCACAAATAATAATTGGATAATATGGGGAACGGTTTTTATTATTTCAATTTTGATTGCTTTTATTATAGATTTTATTCTCAAACAAGCTTATAAAAAGGAAAGAGGATAAATATTATTTATTATTTTAATAGTATTATTTATATTTTCACTCATTGATTTATTAGAGTACGTTTCAAATCCACATACATAGATATAAACATTTTTTTGAGGTGGTTTGGGTGCATTTCTTGTTAGAAAAGAGTAACATAATAAAAGTAGAGAAGAACTAAAAATAAAATCACTAGAAGACTTAGAAATGTAAGTTTTCCAGTGATTTTTTTGTTGTATCATATTAGTTGATACTCTTTGCTTCAAAGATTGGCAGTACTTTTTGATTTATAAATATATTACAAAAGATTAACATGTTTACCCTGCAGTTTGACAAATGTTGACAGTGCATTTATGTTATCATACCTATAAGTTTATAAAATCAATAGTGATATATCTTTATCTAAAATTTCATTTAATATAACTTTTATTCATATCTTAGTAATACTGCAATGGATTATGATGAGCAAATTAGAGAATATACCTGTGAGATCATAAAACCTAAGTCCTGTTAAATTGTCATGTAAATCAGAAGACATAAATATAATCCTTAGAATAACATTAATGAATTGAGGTCCTATATAAATTAACCTATTAAGTTAGTTTTATTAAGTTTAAACAAATTTAAAATCACAGATTATTCTGAAAGACATCTTTAGTTACTTCTTCAAAAATTATTTAATCTAAATTATTTACTAAATTCAAGTTTAAGTTATATTAAAAGGGCTGAAAGTTAAGGTATGAGAAATTTTATATAGATTTTCTTATATTTAAAATCAATTAAAGGGAGGGTGAAAAATGGATGGTGCTAAAACAAGAGACTTAATAGGAATTATATTAAAGGGTATTGGTTTAGCCATGGGAATTGCAGTATTTGTACTAAGTATACTAGGAAGTATTGAAAATGATACTTCTATAAAACTATTATCTTTAGGAGTTGTAGCATATGGTTTGTACTTGTTACAAGATAAAAAATAATTGAAATTAGGAGAAGAGATATGGAGATAAAAGTAAAAAACGATTCAGTTATAGCAATGAATAATATTGTTATGAACTTTGGAAATACAGAAGCCTTAAAAGGAGTTAGTTTTCATATTGATCACCAAAGAATATTTGGATTATTAGGACCATCAGGAGCAGGAAAAACCACTATTATAAAAATACTTACAGGGCAATTGAAACCCACATCAGGTGATGCCTTTGTAAATGGTATGAATAGTAAATCTCTCGATGATGTGACGTACTCAACTATGGGATTAGTATTAGATACAACAGGTCTATATGATAGGCTTAGTTGTTGGCAGAATCTATCAATATATGCAGATATATACAATGTGGATAAAAATTTAATTTCTAAAGCGCTGGAAGAAGTTGGACTTTTAGAAGCGAAGAACAAGCCTGTATCCAAATTATCCAAGGGAATGAAGCAAAGGCTATCTATTGCGAGGGCAACACTACATAATCCAAACATATTATTTTTAGATGAACCAACTACTGGATTAGACCCTGTTACTATGAATCAGATTCATGATAATATTTTGAAACTTAGAGACAACGGAACCACTATTTTCCTTACAACTCACAACATGGAAGAGGCATATAAGCTTTGTCATACAGTAGCCTTATTAAATGAGGGGGTTATAGTAGAGATGGACGAACCTAAAAGGCTTTGCAGGAAATATAATGACAAAAATGAAATTGAAATAATTCTCAAAGATGGCAGCAGAAAAATTCTATATAATAGTCCTGATTGTGCCGAAGAAATTAGGGAATTTTTTTCTCAGGACGAAGTTGAGTCTATTCATTCTTCTGAACCAAATCTTGAAACTGTATTCATTCATTTAACGGGAAGGGGGTTATTATAATGTCTTGGATAAGAGTAAAAGCGGTACTAAAGAAACAAGTACTTGACACATTAAAAAATAGAACTGTGCTAATTCAATTTATTATGTTTCCCATATTAGCCCTAATACTTACAAAAACCATAGCCAATGGTAACAATGATATTCCTTATGATTACTTTATTACTATGTTCGCATCAATGTATGTAGGCATGTCGCCGGCAGTAGCAATGGAAGGAATAATATCTGAGGAGAAAGAAAAAGGAACTTTGAGATCTTTGTTAATGGCCAATGTCAAACCATATGAATATCTATTAGGAATTGGTTTCTATACCTTTGTAATGTGTATTGTAGGAGTTGTGATTCTAGCTATTGGTGGACAGTATAGTGGGGGAGAGCTTTTAAGGTTTTTTATTATTATGGCTTTAGGGATTTTATGCTCTATGATGTTCGGAGCTACTTTAGGAATAGTGTGTAAAAATCAAATGAGTGCTAACAGTACAACTTTACCTTTGGTCATAGTTTTTGCCTTTATGCCTATGATAGCCATATTTAATAAATCCTTTGGAAAGGTTTCAAAGTTTTTGTACACTCAACAGGTATATGACATAGTTAATAACTTGGGACAATTAAGTTTAAACATGGAGTGTTTAATTATTTTAGCTGTTAATTTTATATTGTTTTTAATATTATTTATCAATTTTTATAATAAAAAAGGTTTATTAGATAATTAATATTGGGAGGAGGATTATAATGACATATGATGGAAATCAAGATAATAATGAAAATATAGTTGATAATCTAAATTCAAACAATGTGGCTATTCAAAAAATTATAGAAAAGGCAGTTTTAGACCCAGAATTTAAGAAGAATTTGATTGAAAATCCAGATGAAGTATTAGTTAATTATGACATTAGCGAAATAGGAAAAATCATGATTAAATCTTTAGGCGAAGAGGACTTTGATAAATTGACTCCTGAAAACATAGAGGAGTATTTTGCAGCAGATTCCGCAATTTACACACCAGACTTTGATGAAGACATTCCTGTAGAGTATTCTGATGAAAATGATATTTAAGGAGTGTTATATATGTTTGTTTCAAGTGAGGATATAGTTTTTAATGAATTAGATAAAAATTTAGAATCTATCATAAGAACCAGTTCTATCTTAGCAAAACTTAAGGGAAAAGATAATAAATTAATTTATATATTAGAACAAGAGTATAAAAATGATCCATTTAATATAGAAAAAATTTGTGCTTATTGCTTTTACTTATGGTTTTTAGCTGATGATCGTTTGGATTTATCAGATACTAACTCTGTATTTCAAGTTTCTTTTAACCTAATAAATGTAGTGGATGATGTGGTAGAGATAGAGCCTAGATATTGGATTTTATGGATTTTAAAATATAGAATTCAATCATTTATGAATTTCAGTGAAGAAGAGCTAATATCTGATTTAAAAGAATTATTACAGATACAGCGACTAAAGAATTATCCTTCATATTTCCTAGTATCAGACATTCTTCTTTCTCATGTATATTATCTTAAGGGAAGGTATCAAGAAGCAGAAGATATACTTAAAGAAGTCAATACCTATTATGAAGGTAAAATTAAGATTTTAAAAGAATTTTTTCAAGGATTTATAGATGAATATAGAAATCTAGTTAAGCGCTCAGAAGAAGAAAGTATTATGGAGTTATTAAATCAAATAGAAAAGGAATATTTTTAGAGGGGATATATGTAATGAAGAGAATACTGGGAGTGGCCTTGGGAGAATTATCAACAGGGGAATTGGTCATTGCTCATTCTTTTGCTAAAGGTCTTAATAAAAATCAATATTCCATGGATTTTTTAATTTCTGAAGAAAAGAATGTTTTTTTCGAGAAGGATTGTGAATTTAGAGTCCATACAATTAGCCGAAATTATGGAGTTACTCATAATCAAAGGCATATAATTTCCATAATAAAATCAAATAATTATGATTTAATAATACTTTTTGATGCCTTTACTATGGAATATGCACAGCATTGGACCGGCATAAATATGGATGTATTAAAAGCATTAGATATCCCTATTTCATCCTTAGATGAATATGACTATATAAATGCTGGATATAAATTAGATTACTATGGAATTTTTGTGAAGAAATTACCAGATCTTCTTTCAGAAGTAGATATAATATTAAAAAACTGTCCCCTCTCTATGCCTAAGGGAGGGCAAGATTTAATAAAGGAAGCTAAGAAAAAAGGCCAGTTTTATTATCAAGTTATTCAAGAAGTAAGAAAGTTAGATAAAAATGTTATTTTCAATATTAGAAAAAGATATGTAAAAGACGATGAAAAGATAGTTTTTCTTACACTTTCAAAATGGGAGCTAGAGGGAGCATATTCTTTTACAAGTCAAAGCACATTATGCAGATATCTTTTACCTCTCATTTATAATTACTTATCAGAACTAGACACCAAAATATGCTTAATTCATGTAGGTGACTCATGTTGGAATGAATCGGAATTTAAAAATCCCAAAATAAAATATATTCATTATAGATCATTGCCTGTAGATATTTTTGAAGAATTACTTCAATCATCAGATTTATTTGTAACATATAATTTAGTATCTATAACTCTTACAAAGGCAGTAGATTTTGGAGTACCCTCAATTGTATTGAACAATGATAAAATCATTGATTTTAAAACCCTTGAGAAGAAATGTATGGAAAAACCTCTATGGTATCAATACATGGCTAAGGATTTAAAAAAGATATACCCTTTTACAGCTAGTATGTTTGGTTGGAATCATTTTTTAAAGGGAATTATGAAGGATAATATTTATATGAAGAGTTTTGAAAGGATACAAGTTTTCAATACAGAACAAGTAAATTCAACACTAAAGGAAATACTTTATGGTGATTTATGTGAGAAAATGATTGACAACATCAATATATTTAAAAGAGAGTTATCAAAAGTACCTAATGTCAATGAGGTATTAAACAATGCTTTTCAATATTTGCTAGAGTTAGACGAAAAGAGGGGATAACTTGGATTATTTGTTTTTAAAAAATAAAAAGAGTAAAGAATTCACAATCAGCATGACTAATGAATTCATTAATACGAGTTCAGGAGAAATATATGTTACTAGTTTAGAAACTAAATATAAAAGGTTTATTTATGAAAAGCCTATAGAAAGCTTAGGATTTGTGAAATATATAGTAGATGAGACTCGTTATAGAAAAAAAGATAGTGAGGATTTTATGACATGGTCCTTTGCCAAGGGATTTGAATTTTACAATGCAATATATGCTTTAAAGGATAAAGCATATAAGGATATTCTGATTGAGGAAAGTACCTATAAAAAGCCCTTTGAGACGGTGGAAGAATCATTTAACAAATTGCCAAAATTACCTTCAGTATATTTATTGATGATGCAAGTATTCGATATCTTAGCTTTTGATTCATTTCTATCTTTTATTCATTGTCAGGAAGATGTAGAAAAAAGTTTAAAACAATATATGAAGATAGAAGAACTATCAAATAAAAACATCGATATGTCTATTGGAGAGAATTTTGAGCATTCAAACTTTAAGCACAATGATTTTTATATAGCATATTTAGGAGAAAGTTATATCTATGAAATATTTGATTATTATGCAGACTCTTCTGATGTGATTTTTGGGGATTTAAATTCAAAAATGAGAAAAAATAAATCATTATATTCGGGGAAAGTCCTTGTATCTAAGGAAGATGGAGATATTTATCATGGATATATGCATGAACTAATTGTACCTATTGATGGCAGTAATAAGGTCATTAGCAGAAAAGCATATAAGGATCAAATTTAAATAGGAGGAGATTTTGTGAAAGGATTGAGTATTCATCTGACGGATCAGTGTAACCAATCTTGTAAATTTTGTGTAGTTGATTCATATCAGGAAAGAAAAGAAAATGTGAATAAAAGGATTATATATAAGTTCTTAGAAGGAAACAGAAATAAAGGATATGAAGTAGTAAACATTCACGGCGGCGAGCCTACAATAGTTCCTGAGTTTCTGGATATTTTAGCCAGAATTAAGGAACTAGGTTATCCACAAGTTTCTCTTCAAACAAACGGGAGAACTTTAAAAGATTTCCATTTTGCAAAGCAATTATCAGATTACAATGTAAATACTTTTGTAATCTCGTTTCATAATACTGATAAAATGGAAATCGCCGATTTAGCTAATGTAAATGAAGAATGGTTAGGAGAAATAATACAGGGGATTAAAAATGCAAAAGCCGTGGGTTCAAGGGTAAGAACCAATACTGTAGTCTATAGAAACAATTTAAGAAATCTATGTGAGATTATGAAATTTATAGTAGGAGAATTGGACGTTGACCATATTAATATTTCAGCTATGCATCCTGCAGGAAGAGCATATAAAAACTTTTATGAGGTGGTGCCAAGGTATACTGAAATCATAGAGCCTGTAATGGAGGCTGTTGACTATGTTATAAAAACAGATAAAGAATTAACACTTGAGGGGTTTCCTCCATGTCTATTAGGTGAATATAAAGATTATTTAGTGGATTGGTATGATACTGACTTTAAACTTCTTTATCATAATTTTATTTTAAATAGTTATGCTGACTTTATGTCACAAAGTACAAAGAGCCTTGGCACTATGTGCAACGGATGCAATTATAGTCATGATAGATTATGTGGAGGTATATACAAAGAATATATAGAGAAATATGGATGGCATGAGTTTAGCGAAAGACCAATAGCGGAAGTGAATATATGAATGTAGTTTTTATAGTTACTAGTTTTTGGTCTTTTGGTGAACTATTAATTGCAGTGGAATTTGCTGATGAACTAATAAAATCGGGAGACAAAATATGTTTTATAGCTCCCCCAACTCACAAAAATACTATTCTTAAAAAAGGCTATATATGCATTTCATTAGTTCCTAAATCTAGACAGTTAAATCGAATACTTTTCAATGAAGTTAAATATTCATTTAAACCAGACTTAGTAATACTCTCTGATTTTTTAAATTATAATTTTGCGGATAGACACTATGGTATAACAAAAGAAGATTTAAATATATTTGATACCACCCTATGCACATTTGACAATTTCTATTGGAACTATCCGAGAAAATGTATGGACACCTATGGATTTAAAAGTGATATACCTAAGAAAATAGTTTTAGAAGATTATGGAGCTAGAATAGTTCCTTGTCCTATTGTAAATCCAGATTCAGTAGAGGGAGAAAATGTATACACTTATTCATTGATTAGCGATTTTGTAGATATATCTAATTTGGAAAAAAGAAAAAATAGAATAAAATATGGATTTGATAATGATGAAGATAAGATTATCTTAGTATCCTATGCAAAATGGCAAAACGAGCACATAGAGGATAGGGGAGTAAGTGAGTTTGTAAAATTATCCAATAGTTTTTTTAATAAACTTATTAGTAAACTAGCAGAAGAATTTCATATAATCTGTGTTGGAAGCAAAGAAAAGATTCAGGGTGATAATATTCATCATTACAGCTCTGTGCACACTGAAACTTTCGATGAATTAGTTTCTATCTCTAATATCTATATAAGCCGTAACATGACATCCACTTCAATGGTGAGGATCGCTTTATCAGGGGTAAGATGTGTAAATATAATTAATAGTATAAGTGATATAGGGACTATAGAAAAAATAGCAGCAAAAGATGAATTTAATATGACCATAAAACCCTATAGATATCTTATGTTCCCAGTAGGATGGTATAGTTTTTTAAAACCAATTTTTGATAATAATCCATATGCTGAGCTTATAATTCAAATTGAGCAGTTTGAAATTGAAAGAGGAATAGAAACTATAAGGGATATTCTCTATGGAGATAATTCTGATCATACTATTTTAACAAATAAACTTAGAAGGAAATTATCGGAATTGATGACACCTAAGGAAATTGTAAGATCCATACTAAGTTATGATTTGGAGGGGAAAAGGTGATAAAGAACTTTTATATGATTCTTGTTGCTGATGAGGATTCAATAATAAAAGAACAGAATTTTATAGGCTTGTCTCTAGCGATGGGAATTATTTCATCTTATTTAAGAAAACTAGGTATAGATACGTATATACATGATATAAATCAATTTCTGATGGATAAATCTTTCACTAAAACAGATAAAGAACTGATTTCTCTATTATATGATAAAGATAGGGTCTTGAGTTATATTTATGGTGAAGAGGATATTACATTAGATAGAATAGCTAGATTATTTTTAGATCAAAATTGGAAGGAATATGATTCTTATGGTATTTCCATAGGTGCTGATTTTTCTCTGTTTCAAATTCATTTAGGAGTGATTATTGCTAAATATCTAAAAAAAGAAACTAAAAGGCCTGTAATAGTCGGAGGTAACAATGTATCCTATCTTTATATTTTTAAAGATTTCTATCATGAATTACTTACAGCTGCTATAGAAAAATTAAAGTTCATAGTAAAAGGACCTGGAGAAAAAGCCATTTATAAGATTATAAACTCCATAGACAAAGGAATTCCCGAAGAAATTATAGTTAGAGAAGGAGAAGGCTTGTTATATCTTGAAGATGGAGAGATAAAATCTAACATAGAGGCCAGTCCAATTGTAATTTGTCCAACATGGGATGGGCTAGATATGAAGCCTTATAGCTATCCACTTTCTACAAGTCAAAGGGAGAATGAAAATATATTATATAGATTCCCATTGGCAATAACAAGTCAAGTAGTAGAGTTTAATAGAAGGAAAAATAGAGAAAACACCTTATTTATACCATATATTTTTAATTATAATTGTGTCTACAGTTGTGCGTTTTGTACTCAAAGTGATACAGATAGGGGACAGCTTATCATTGGAGAAGTAGAAAGAGTAGTACAGGATATTGAAGAATTATCAAAGAAGTATAATTCAAAATATTTTTATTTTCTAAATAACTATTTCCCATCATCTTTAAAATTCATAAAAGAATTTAATAGATTATTAAAGGAAAGAAATTTAGAAATATATTGGTCCGATTGTGGGCGAGTTAATGGTATGACCTATGAAAAGTTAAAATTATTATATGAAAGTGGCTGTAGAAAGCTTGTATTTGGATTTGAAACGGGGGACACTTGGCTGCTTGAATTTATAAATAAGAAATTAGATTTGAAAGAACTTATACAGGTTCTAAAGTGGTGCAAGGAAATAGGGATCTGGGCAGATTTAGAAGTTATAATAGGATTGCCTTATGAAAGAGAAAATGAATTTATGAACACCTATAATTTCCTCTATGAATATAGGGATATAATAAACAACTTTTGGTTAAATGAATATTTTCTAATACCTAATAGCTTAATAGGAAGATATCCAAATAGATATAAGATTGAACTGATTAAAGATATGTACAACTATGATATGTTATTAAATGCAAATAGGGATAAGTTCTTAAATGAAAATATAAGTAATATGACTTCTAATTCTAGGCTTTGGGGATTCAATGAAGTGAAGGAAAATTTTTTTAGGTCTTATGGTGAAATGCAAAGGGAAAATATTGATAAGATTAAACGATTATCAGAATTAAGAAATCCTGAATTTAATCAGCTATTCAAATTCTATTCTAGTATGAATAAAATTAGAGAAAGCTCATAATAAAGGAGGAAAACCATGAAGGCTGTTATATTGGCTGCAGGTAAAGGAAAGCGGATTGATTCTGTCACAAATGGGGAGAACAAATGTCTTTTAAAAATTAGAGATAAAACTATTATTGAATATAATGTGGAAAACATTAGTAGAATTGATGAAATCAATGAGATAATAATAGTTGTTGGTTATAGGTCCCATGATATAATGTCTAAGGTTGGAAATTATTATAATGGTAAAAGAATAAGTTACTGCATTCAAAAAGAGCAAAAAGGACTAATTAATGCACTTGAGGCAGCCAAATATGCAGTTGAAGATAATGATTTCATTCTTATATTAGGGGATGAGTTTATAATTAATAATAATTATTCCAGTGCAATCAAAAGGTTCTATGAAAAGAAATATAACTGTATGATTGGAATAGTAGAAGTCGATGATATAAACTTGGTTAAAAAGACTTATACAATTGAAATAGACAAAAATGATAATATACTAGATTTTATTGAAAAGCCGATTAAGCCATTTAACAATATTATGGGAACGGGGAATATTATATTTAAAAAAAGTTTTCTTAAATATATAGACCAAACTCCGGTAAATTCCATAAGGGGAGAAAAGGAATTAGTGGATTTTCTCAAGATAATATTAAAAGAGTATGGAAAGGTGACTACATTTAAGGTAGGAGATTCTTATATAAATCTAAATACTAAAGAAGATTATTATAATCTAGTAAGATTGTTTGGTATAAAAGTTGATATTTATGGTGATTCAAAATATGGTGTTGAAAGTATTTGATCTATATAAGTTTTAGCATAATTTAAAAAAGATTAATATCTTTAAATAAAAAAGATATTAATTTTTTTATTTTTGTAACTTTTTCTTCTTTTTTCCGAATATCTAGTGGAGGGTGATAAAATGGAAATAAAAATACAAAATCTTAGTAAAAAATATAAAAATGTAAAGGCTTTAAATAATATTGATTTAACTATTAATACTCCTGCAATGATTGGCCTTGTAGGGCCAAATGGAGCAGGGAAAAGTACTCTTATGAAAATTTTAGTAGGACAGCTGATGGCTACAGAGGGAGAGGTTTTAGTAGATGGAGTTCCTCTTAACAAAAGAGAAAAATACTTAAAAGAAAGATTAGGATATTTGCCCCAAGACTTTGGATTATATGAGGAGTTAAGGGTAGAGGAATACCTAGACTATATGGCTTCCTTAAAAAGAATAAAGGAAAATAAGAAAGAGGAAATAAGAAGAGTTTTAGTAATGACTAATCTTGAAGAAAAGAGGAAACTTAAAATAAAGACTCTTTCAGGAGGACAAAAACAGAGAGTTGGAATTGCCCAGGCAATGTTAAATAATCCTGAATTGCTTATAGTTGATGAACCAACTGTAGGACTTGATCCTGAAGAAAGAATTAAATTTAGGAATCTTTTTTCTGAAGACTCAATTGATAAAATAGTTATATTATCTACTCACATTATTGAAGATGTAGAATCCATATGTAATCTAATTATAGTTATAAATAAAGGTAAGATACTATTTGTCGGTGAACCTAGTGAACTAGTTAGAAAAGCCATAGATCATGTAGGAATTGTGGAGATTATAGGTGCTGACAAAGAGAATTTTTTAGAAAGAGAATTAAAAGGAGAATTTAAGATTACATCTACAGTTATAACTCCTACTGGTACTAGATATAGGGTAGTATCTAAATCTCTACCTTCATATTTTGAAAAAGTAGTTCCTTCCTTAGAAGATGCCTATATATATTGCATGCTGGAGGAGGAAGAATATGTCTTTATTTAAGAATGAAATTAAATTAATGCTTAAATCAAAAATGATAGTGTTTTTGATATTGGTATCCTGTATTGCTGCAACAACTGGAATAAATTCCTTAAATATGTCTAATGATTTTGATTTGTTTTATATAAGAAGGTCTTCTTCAACTATTGCCTTTGGTGCTGTAAGATTTGGAGCCTCAATATGTGCATTGCTATTTGGATTGTTTACAGTATTAACGCTAGATAAAGATAAGAAAAAAAGAAGTAAGGGAATTATAGAATCTAATATAAATTATCATAGATTAATGATAATTCGTATCTTGGCTATAGTTTTTTATGAAGTTATAGCAACTATAATTGGAATGATGGCTGTTATTGCCATACAAAAATTTGTATTTGGTATTCCAATTGATATTTTTTATTATCTATTTAACTATTGGATTATATTTTTTCCATCTCTTTTATTTTCTACCTTAATAGTAAGTGGCTTATATCTTTTAACAGATAGCTTGGATATAAGTTTTATAGCTTTAGGAATATTATTTGTTAAGAGTTTAACTTCGAATAACTATTTATTTACATGGGTACAAACTAATTTAGATATTATTTCAGATTTTGCAGGAATACAGCCTGTAGGGCAAACCATTATCTATAATAGATTACTGTGGATATTTATCTCTATTTCAATATTTGGAGTAGGATTGCTATTTAAAAGAAGATATGAATTCAATTTAAAGGAATCATTTTTAATCAATATAAAAAGCAAAATATTGATATTATTAGTTGTAATTGCTGTATTGGGAAGTGGGTTTACCTATATAAAAGAGCCTTATACAATGGAACTAATAAGAAATATGGAAACTAATATTGATGAAAACATATCTTTAACAGGTCTTAAGCCAGAGATCATTTTTGATAATGAAAAGGGAGAAATGTATGGAAGGGTTCTATATGATTTCATAAATAAAGGTTCTGATTCAATTACATTTCATACTAACGAGGGACTAAATATAGATTCTATAAAGGTTAATGGAAAAGAAGTAAAATATAGAGAGAATAAAGGTAAGATTGAAATTCCTATATCAAATATAGAAGAAATAGAAATCATGATTTCCTATGGTGGAAAAGTGAAAACTGATAAAAATGGAGTAGGTAGAGGTATGCCGGGATATATCTCTAAAGATAGTATTTATTTACTAGAGAATTCTAATTGGATTTTCAGGCCTTTAGTTAAAGAAGGAGACTCTATAAAGATTAGTGGATATTATTCAGCGCCGGAATATTTAACAATGGTAGTTCCAGGAAGACTCATAGCTACAGAGATAGAAGGTCAATTGAAGAAGTGGATATTTGAATATAATTCTCATACAGCAGACATTGGAGCATTTGCAGGCATATATGAGAAACACCAAATTAACTTTAAAAATATGAACATTGAATTTTACTATTCTCCTAGACATGAGGAATATGTGCAGAATATGAAAATAGAAGAATATATAAAAAATATGATGAAGTATTATATTGAAAATATAGGAGATTATTATTCGGATATATATCCACTAAAAGTTGCAGAAGTTGCACTATATAAGCGAGGTGGTCATTCATCAGAAAATGTTATAACTATTTCAGAAAACATGTTAAATCGTGATAAAGCTATGTATTCAGTAATTGGTGATGATAATACTCAGTATAGGGGTATGGATATAGATATTTTTATGAGTGATATAAGTACAATAGCTCATGAAATTGCACATCAATGGTGGGGGACAGGTGTTAAGGTAATAGAAGATAGTCCTTGGTCATGTGAAGGGCTTGCACAATATATGTCCTATAAATATATACAAAGTGAATTTGGAGATATGGAATCTAACTTATTTTTGAGTAGATGGGAAAGTCGTGTACGAGAATTGAATAACTACTATTATCTAAATAATAGTGAAATGTTAGATAAAATAAATGAGAAATATAGAAAGTCCTTAGAGATGGAAAAGCTTCAGAGTGAATTATATTATTTGATGCCTATTAAATTGTTAAATGGAGAAGAAGTCTCAGGAGAAAAAGAATTTTTAAAAGGAATAGCAAAGGTATATAAAAATTATTTGTATAAGGATTTAACCTATGAAGAGTTTCTTAAAGAAATGAATCTTTCTAAGGAGGCGATGGAATTTGAATAATATTAATTTATTAAAATATGAGATTAAAAGAACGATTATATCAAAAAAGTATTTATATATGATCCTTATATTGATGGCATTTACTTATGATTCACTGACAAGACTAGTAATAGGCGGATATTATGGAACGGCGCCATTTTCTGAATGGACATATACACTTTTTATTCAGTTAATTTCACCTTTAATAATGAGTATAATGGTATTTATCATGACAAATATTTTTAATGAAAAAGAATTAAGAGCTAGAAAGATATTATTTTCAGCTCCTATATCTCAGAGCAAATACTATATATTGAAAATTGCTGGATTAGTGGTTGTTTTTATATTGACAACTGTGGTTCCGATTGTCATGAGTTTTATATATTATAAGGTATTATTTAATTATAGCCAATTTACCAACTTTGGAAAATATATTATATGGTTTTTTATTCCTACTTTTATATTTCTATTAGGAGTTAGTATGGTTTTGGGAAAAACGAACTCAAAGCTATTATATGGCTTGATTCCAATAGTATTTTTATTAGGAAGCATAAATACAAGAAGTATTCTGCCACTATGGTTAGATATATTTGGACAACATTTCTTTGATATATCTACCTTTGCAGAACTTATAGGAAGAAAGAGCCAAGTTATACCATTTAATTTATCTAATCATTTCATTTATTCTAGACTTATATTTATATTCTTAGGTGTTATACTTTTAATGTATACATGCTTGAAAAGAGAAAAGGAATAAAGCTATGGTTAGTTATATAAATGAGATGGGGGTGAAAGAGTGGATGAACGGTTACAGCTATTAAAAAATGGTGATGAAAATGCCTTTGAGGAATTTGTTCTTAAACATAGAAAAGAAGCTGTAAATTTTGCATTAAGTATACTTAAAGATTATTATGCAGCAGAGGATGTTGTTCAAGATAGTTTTGCTATCTTTTATGTATATAGAGAAAGATTAAGAGATTATAGTACATTGAAATCTTATTTATTTTCTATTATACACAATAAATCTGTAGACTATATTAGAGATAATAATAAAAATATTTATACTGATTATAATATTGCCTCCACTATTTCTCCCGAAGAGATTATAGTAAATAAAGAAAAAGAATATAGATTCATGGACAACTTTAATAAATTAGATGAAAGTCAAAAGAGCATACTTTATTTATATGCATTTCAGCAGATGTCTTATAGGGAGATCTCAGAAGTATTAGGTATAAGTTTATCTAAGGTGAAAATAAATATTTTTAGAGCAAGAAAAAAATTAAAGGCTCTATATGCTGAAAAATAAAGTTGATGGAGGTAAATTTTATGAGATCTGAGGAAAACAATAGAAAATATCTAAATGAAGTATGGAGAAGAGTAAGAGTACAGGAATATGATAGATATCAGTTAGATAAGATAAAAGAAAACAAGAAATTTCTAAGGATGATAGAAATAAAATTATCATTATCAATATTTGGAGGTTTATCTTTTTTAAGCTTGATACTATATTTTATATTAGGAGTTAGTATGGAGTGGCTAATTATATGTATATCAGCATTTTTAATAGGTGCGGAAATTTATGATTATTTGAGTTTTAATGAGGCTAAAAGGAGGATTTATTATGAAAATTCAAATTAAAGAGTTAGAAAAATACTATGGAGCTTATAAGATATTAGAGAGAATAAATCTTACCTTTGATGAGGGAATCCACGGACTTTTAGGGCCTAATGGAGCAGGGAAGACAACTCTTATTAGAATTTTGTCAACATTATTACCTAAGACATCAGGAGAAATTTATTATGATAATATAAAAGTGGATAATAAAGAGGAAATAAGAAAGATAATAGGGTATCTTCCTCAGGAGTTTTCCTTTTATCCAAATTTTACAGTATATGAAACTTTGGATTATTTTGCCTCCCTTTCTAATATAAAGTTAAATAAAAGAGAAATATTAGATAGGCTAGAAATGGTACATCTTCAAGATATATATAAAGCTAAGACAAAGACTCTTTCAGGAGGAATGAAGAGAAGATTAGGAATAGCCGTAGCAATGGTAGGAGATCCAGAAGTATTAATTGTAGATGAGCCTACAGCAGGGCTTGATCCAGAAGAAAGGATAAGGGTCAGAAATATGCTTTCTGATTTTGGAAAGACAAAAACTGTATTATTATCAACTCATATTGTTGAGGATATTCAATTAAGCTGTAAAAGTCTTTCGATTCTAAATAAAGGAAGGCTTATCTATAGTGGGACAGTAAAAGATGTAATAAAAAAAGCAGACGGATATGTGTGGAATCTAAATGTAAATTTTGGAGAGTCTGAACAGTATATGGACAAGTACAATGTTATTTCATCTATAGTGGATGAGGATAAGATTTCTTTAAGGATTTTGTCAAAGGAGAAACCATCTCTAAATGCTAATAATGTTTTTCCAACTTTAGAAGATGCATATATGAAGCTTATAAAGGGGGTATAGAAAATGCTTAGAAAAATCTTTTTAAAGCAAATAAAGGAACAAACTAAAAGTCTAAGTATATTGATTTTAATAGTAGCTATATTCCTATTCTATTACACTCAATTTATAGGAGATGTAAAGAGAGATGGCATAAAACCTATACCTCCTAGATTTAAATATAATACTGTTGATGAAACTATAAGGGAAGTTACATTAGAAGATCATATTGAGTATGCTTATAATACTATGAAAGCTGATTATAACTCAGGTGATACTCTAAGGATTAAGGGAATAAATATGCTCTATGAAAAAATAAATGAAGAACAAAGAAAAATTTTAGAAGAAGCAATAAAAGAAATGGAAGACATAAGTTTTCAAACTATTGATGAATATTATGAGTTTATATATAGAGTAGACAAAGCTTTAGGTGGAAATACTGTATATAGCAATGAAAATAATTTCTCATCTATTATTCGTAGCAGATATTATGATGAAGAGATAGAAATTTATAATGCTATTCTTAAAGAAGATAAGGTTACTGATGCCTATGGAAGACTCTTTGCAGACTATATAGGAATTGCAATAAGCTTTTTTACCGTATTTGTAACGGCTTTTACTCTTACCAAAGATAAGAGATATAATTGTAATGAGCTTATATATACTACTAGTGTGCCTTCATATAAATATGTACTGGGAAAATATCTAGGAGATATAACTATAACAATTTTAATATTGTTCTTAGTAACAGGTCATGTAACTTGGCTATTTCATGGCTTTTCAAAATTAACAGGAGATACTATTTCCTACGGAGGATTCTTTAAATATTCTATAGTGTGGATTATACCTACTATTATGTTTGTGACTTCCCTAAGCTATGTAATTCAGCTTGTGTTTAATAATGGAATAGTATCAATTATAGCCCAGTTTTTTTATTGGCTCTATAGCATGAGAAATTTGTTGCCTCAAGGGATTCAGCCTACAAAATATTTTATAAGGTTCAATAGAGTTATTCCGTACTCTCAATTTCAACCTTTTATAAAGAATATATGTTTAAATAGAATACTATTTACTATATTTTCTTTAATATTATTATTTATAGCTATAAAGCTATGGGATAGAAAGCGAGGGGAGATGAGCAATGGATTTAAGATTAGACAAAAAGATACTTTATAGTAACATAAAGATAATTTCCTTCAATACCATGGCTTTAGCGTTGGTATATATGGGAGCTATTTATTTAATGATAAATAAAAATGACTTATTAGAAGATAGTATAATTTTTATTGGAGAACAGCTTATATCTCCTATTGGTATAGCAATGTTTGTTAGAACTGCATTGATTGAAGATGAATATGGGGTATCGGAAATGGTCTATTCAAAGGTATATCCCTACTGGAGAATTATTTTATATAGGATCGTTATTACTTCTATACAATTATCTTTGGTATTAAGTATTATCTTTCTTCCATTGAAAATTGCTAGAGCAGACTTCCATATAACTAATATTTTATTTGGCTCTTATACAACAGCATTGTACTTGGGAGTCATTGGTATGATATTAGGATATATGACTAAGGAAATATCTATTGGTATTTTAGTCCCTTTTCTCTATTATTTCTTCGAAATGTTCTCAAAGGGAAGATTTACCAAGAATTTATATTTATTTGGAATGGGTAGGGGAAACTATATAAGTAAAATAAAGTTATTTTCTATTGCTACAATTGCTATAATAGTATTTCTTTTTATTATAAAAAAAGAAATTTCAAAGTAAAATTACATTGCCAAAGGATTATTTTTACTATCCTTTGGCATTTTTTATAATTTATCTTAAGATGTTATATATTCAAATACAGGCTTTACCATAATTTGGATATGGGGTATCATAGAAAAAGAGATAGACACATAATAGGGGAATGAAAATAGGGGGAATAATAATGAATAAAAAGGCACTAATAGTATTAATAGTCGTTACAATTATTTTTGCAAGCTTTATAGAGATAAAGGCTGATGCAGAAAGTGAGTTAACTACGAGGCTAAAGGAAAGCCTAATTCCGTTAAAGACTACGGAACCTAGGAATGGTTTTGAAGACCTTATGCCATTGAAAGAAATTCTTAAGGATAAGAAGATTATAGGCATGGGGGAAGCTACCCACGGAACAAGTGAGTTTTTTCAGATGAAACATAGGATGTTTGAATTCTTAGTAGAGGAAATGGGGTATAGGGTGTTTGGTATAGAGGCTGAATTTGGTGGGGCTCAAGTTGTTAATGATTACATTCTCAGTGGCAAAGGAAGCATACAGACTTGTTTAGATGCTATGAAGTTTTGGACTTGGAATACTCAGGAAGTAGCAGATATGATTGAGTGGATGAAGGAGTATAATGAAAATACAACAGATGAAAATAAGATTAGGTTTTATGGATTTGATATGCAATCCGTAGATAATAATGTAGATTATGTTTTAGATTATTTAGAGAAAATAGGTTCTAACAATATTACTCAATATAAAGCAAGCTTAAAAGATTCAAATAAGGTTTATTATCATTCAAATAAAGATAGTTTAAAGAAATTTAACCTAAAGATAGACAAAATACATGCTGATCTTATAAGAAATAAGGATAATTATATTAATAATAGCTCAGTAGAAGAATACGACTTAATACTTCAACATATTGCAGTTATAAGCCAATGGGTTGATTTTCAAACTAATGGAGCAAAATCTGAAACCAGAGACTATCATATGGCTGAGAATGTAAGATGGATTTTAGAGTATGAGAATAGATATTACGGCAATGATAAAATTATGTTATGGGCTCATAATGGACATATTGCCAATAGTTATTTTGAAATTAAAAAGATGGGAGAAAACTTAAAGGATATATATAATGAGGATTACTATTCTCTAGGTTTTGACTTTTATCAAGGAAATTTTGTATCTTGGCCAGCCACATTTTATGGTACAAGAATAGGTAGTAGTTTAGCTAATTTCCATATAAGTTCATCACCAGTAGGATCATATGGAGATGAAATGAATAAAACAGGAATTTCAATTGGTTTTTTAGATTTTAAAAATGCTGAAAAAGACAAGATATTATTGGATTTTTTATCATCTAAAGTCCATGTAAATCATATTGGTGCAACCTATTTTGGGAAATGGCATAATGTAAATCCTATGAATAAAATTGTAGTAAGAGATAGGTTCGATGGCATGATCTTTGTGCAATCTACTACAGAAGCTAAAAGAGCCGAACCACATATTGATGGATTACCAGATGGAAATAAACTCTTAATACAATACTATATTCTTATGGCAATTATAGCTATAATTGTATTTGTAATTTTATATAAATTATATAAGAAGTCTGCATCAAATTTAACAAAGAAGTCTTCAGGAAGGTTTCATATTTTAGGGAAAGACGTTGAGGAGAAAACAGATATTAATATTATTCAAAAGCTAATAATAAATACGAATAATTATTTTAATTCTATTTCCACCTTTAAGTATTGTGCAATAGTTTTATTTATTATGACCATTTTAACGATGACATCAATCACAGTGAATTCTTTAGATATATTTAATAGAATATATGTTGATACAGGTATATCAGCTATTATATACCTAATTCTTTTTATATTGATTGGAATTGGTGAAATATTTTTACTCTATATTTTGCCTCTTAATATAATAAAAGCTCTTTCAAAAGAAAAAGCTATTTATCTTAAACATATTCTTATTGTTTCTATTATAATGGCATTGATTAATTCACAGCACTATTTTAGTTCTGGAATATTATTATATTCTTTTAATATTTTAATAAACATTATATATGGACTTATATATGGTTATACTTATGGATTGTTGTATTATAAAGGGAAAAAACCTTTAATTATGATTTCAATAATATTAGTTATCTATAATATTTTAATAATGTTAGGAGTTGTTTCAATTTCTAAAATCTAATACCTAACCTCAATCAAGCATAAACCCTTAGCCTCAATCATAGGACCTGCAATACTACGATCTCCAGCCTCAAGTATAGACTTTACATCCTTGGGGCTAATTTCTTCTTTTCCTACCCTAACTAAAGTTCCTGTAATTATTCTAATCATATTATGAAGAAATCCATCACCTTCAAAATCTATATAAATATAGTTGCTTTCCTTTAATATATTGATATTCATTATAGTCCTTATAGAGCTTTTCTTTTTTGATTTCATAGTAGTAAAGGCAGCAAAGTCAAAAGTTCCAACCAACTCATTAGCAGCTTTCTGCATTAAATCTATATTTAGTTTTTTAGGAACATGAGAAGTGAATTTTCTAGTAAATACATCTTGGTACTTATTATTATCTATAGTATATCTATATAATTTAGATTTGGCATTATATCTAGAATGAAATCTTTCATCTTCTTCCAATAGATTATAAACTACAATATCATCAGGTAAATAGCGATTAATATAACTTTCTATCGCATCTATTGTCATATCAGAATTAGTGAAAAAGTTGCAAACTAATGCTTTAGCATGGACTCCCTTATCAGTCCTTGAACAGCCTATTACATTTACTTCTTCAGAAGTCATTTTTCTCAGTAAAGTTTCTAGCTTACCTTGTATAGTATTATCATCATCACCTAATCTCTGCCATCCAGCATATCTGCTGCCATCAAATTGTAAGTACATCTTAATATTTCTCATTTTATCTACTCCTATATCTTATTATAGTTATTATAGCTTATATTAGATTATATATAAATAAAAAAACTGATGTGTAGCCATCAGTTTTTCATTTCTTTTATGATTCTTAAATAATGGTTTGCTTCTCTTAGTACATGATCTCCTAAGAGAGGAATAATGATAGATCTGATTTTGCATGCTAACAAGCCTTCAGTACCAGCTTTTTTAAAATTCCTTATATTTTCTGTTGCCTTTAAACTTTTATTTAATATTTCTTTTTCATTATTTTTATCGCATTTTTCTTCTAATATCTTTTCAAAGGTTTCTGCTAATTCTTCCGCAGTTTCCTTTAATTCTTCTTCTGTAGGATCAAGTAGTCCATCAATAAATTCTGCATGTTCTTCCATTATTTGATTCCAAAAGTTTAAATCATCACATTTAGTTCTATCAGGTAGTTTTCTATTCTGTAAAGACTTTAATGTTTCCATATACAACTCAGCCTCTCGAAGAATATGTTCTATTAGAAGAGGATAGAGGGTTGTAAATATTTTACATTCTAACTGAGATTTAAGCAATTTTTTCTTAAGATTAATGACTTCCTCTAATAAATTCATTGATCTCATGTTTATGTTGCAAATTTTTTCTTCTAACCATTCTGTATAATTAAAGTTTGGATCTGATCTTAAATCGTATTCAGCTTCAGTAATTTCCATGTTTAGAGAAGCACCAGTTAATTTAGATGATATTTGCTCTGCTCTTAGAGTAAAAGGTGTCACAATTTCATTTGATTGTAAAACTTCATTTCTTACTGCACAATTACCAAATATGACGGTTTCAGCTAATAGTGCTTCAAAGGATTTTTTAAGTATATTAGCCTCATCAATTTCAGATTCATTGATTGATGGAAGACTAGTTTGTATAAAAAATAGATGCTCTTTCATAATTCTTTGAAAAAATAAATTTGTCTCAAGTGAAATCTGAATAAATTCTTTTCTTGTTAACAAATAAATCCCCCCTATTTATAATATTACGTAATATATAATATTATGAGGGGAGATTTTTGTGATTAGTTTAATCTTTCATCAAGTTTTACTCTGATTTCATCATTAATTATATTATTATTTTGTTTTAAGTTTTCCATAAATTCTCTTATTATATCTGCAAAATTAGTATATTCATATTTTCCTATGGCATTTTCAAATTCTTTAAGAACTTCTTCTTTCATTATAAAAGTATTTTCATTAAAGTTAGGAGTATGGTTATCTCCGTAAAAATAAGTGTAGATGTACCATTTATATAATTCATCAACCTTTGGTAGTAGATTTGAATATGGATAAACCATTTTAAAGCTTTCAACTAATAATATCCTTTCGGCTAATTTATCCATAGATATCATAAGACTTCCATCATTCATAAAAGGTTCATTAGTATCTAGAGCTAATATTTTGAGATAATCATTATATTCGTTAGTAATATTTTGACCAAAAGTATCTACGAACTTTTGATTATCTATTAAATAATAATAAATACCTTCCGAAGTATCTAACTTATATCCAAGGATGATATGATCGATTAGATGTTTCTTCAATTCTTCTTCATCCTTTAGTACCTTTTCACGAGTTAAGTATTCTAAGCTATTTAATTTTTCAATAGATAAACCATATTTTTTAAATAGATAATCGAAGTTTTCATTATTCTGGTATTTTATAAATAAGTTTTCGATTTCAACACCTTCATCAAAAGACATCTCATCTAATATTTTCATATATTTCATTAAAAGCTCAGTATTATCATATTTTGATAATTCATCTTTATGTTCCTCCATATATTTTAATGCTTCAGGGAAATTATTTTCTATCAAGTCCTTTGCTTCATTAAATATTTCTTTGTCTGACTCGTCTTTAGAATAATCTTTTCTCTCAACTTCCAGTAGAGTGGCAGAATCTTTACCATCCCATCTATACCAGAGAGTCATCTTGTCAGAGCTAGAAACAGTAGAATCTTTAGTTTCTGGATCCGTTATATAAATACTAAATTCTAAGATTCCATCATCGTTTATATCTTTAATTTCATTGTCAGTATATATAGATAGTAGTGAAATCTTATTTTCATTAAATATGCTTTTAAGTTTGCCATCCTTTAGAATAAAACCATAAGTTAATCCAGAGTGAGCACCTACCTGATTATTTAAAAGCAATCCATTTTGTTCTTCAGATATTTTACCAATTGCAATTTGATAGTTGGTATTGTCATAGTTCATTGAAATTTTATCTATAGAAGTATATTTTTCTCCGTTAAATTTGTAAATTTCCAGACTTCCTTCATCATTCATGTCTTTAGGATCTCTCTCTTTAAATACAGCAAGCTCTGGTATGCTATCTTCATCAAGATTTCCAATTGCATAATGAGGAGATTTATGGTCATTTGTAAGTTCAGCCCCAAGTTTATCCATATGTTCCATATAGGCTGTATCAGTCAAAAAATCGTAGCTAGCACCTTTTGATATGATGATTTCTTTGATCGATTGCTCTAGACTTAAAGCAGTCGGAAGACTTTCTTTTTTAGAGCAAGCCATTGTAAAAATAGTTAAGCATAGAAGTAGTACTATGAATTTTATCGATTTTTTCCACATACAATATTCTCCTTTCTATAATCATATTATACACTGGAATCTTAAGGTTTGGGTAACAAACAAGTTACAAAAAAAGTGATATATAGTTGTCAAAAAAGTTGATGTAGAATCAAATCAATGGTATTATCTAATCATAATGATGGAAAGTTTATACTTTCAAAATGGGAGCTGATACAATGTTGATGATAGATGAAAGAACTGAGATTGTAGAATATGGGAAAAGATTGGTTACATCAGGACTTACTAAGGGAACAGGTGGAAATCTAAGTATTTATAATAGAGAGAAAAGATTATTTTGCATATCACCCACTGGCATAGATTATTTTGATATAAAACCAGAAGATGTAGTAGTTATGGATTTGGAAGGGAAGATAATTGAAGGAGATAAAAAGCCATCATCAGAAGTGGAAATGCATAGGATATTTTATGCTAATAGAGAAGAGATAGATGCAATAATTCATACACATACTATGTATGCCACAACACTTGCTTGTTTAAATTGGTCACTACCACCAGTACACTATATGGTTGCTTTGGCGGGACTTGATGTTAGATGTGCAAAGTATGCTACATATGGAACAAAGGAATTGGCTGAAAATGCCTTTGAAGCTATGAGAGATAGATATGCAGTATTATTGGCAAACCATGGATTATTGGCAGGTGCAAAGGATTTAGCTAATGCATTTAATATTACGGAAGAAATTGAGTATTGTGCAGAGCTATATTATAGAACTAAGTCCATTGGAGAACCGATAATTCTACCAGAAGAAGAGATGGTATTAATGCTTGAAAAATTTAAGACTTATGGGCAGGTGAAGAAATAATGAAAGAAATAAAAGCTATTGAATTTAAGGATGACATTCTATATTTAATTGACCAAAGAAAGCTACCAACTATTTATGAAATATTTCAATGCAAAGACTATAAGGAGGTGGACTTCGCTATAAAGGACATGGTTGTGAGAGGAGCACCAGCTATAGGCGCTACAGCTGCCTATGGAGTTGTCTTAGCAGCCAAGGAGTTTTTAAATCAAGACAAGAAAGATTTCCTAGGAAATCTTGATAAAGCTTTGGAAGTTTTAAACAATTCAAGACCTACAGCAGTAAATTTAATGTGGGCAATAAGAAAGATGAGATTGCTAATAGAAGAAAATAGAAGCTTATCAAATGAAGAAATATATGTAAAGATAAAGGAAGAAGCAGATAAAATATTTGAGGAAGATATGGCTACAAATAAGGCTATGGCAAAGCATGGTAATGAAATTATAAAACAAGGGGCAACTATTCTAACTCATTGCAATACTGGTGCTTTAGCTACAGTCGGATATGGTACAGCTCTTGGAGTTGTAAGAGAAGCACACTATACTGGAAAAAATATATTTGTTTACGCCGATGAGACAAGACCTAGATTACAGGGTGGTAGATTAACTGCATGGGAGCTGGTACAGGAAGGGATTCCATCAAAATTGATAGCAGATAATGTAGCTGCCACATTGATAAGAGATGGGAAAATAGATGTAATATTAGTTGGTGCAGATAGAATTGCTTTAAATGGTGATACTGCAAATAAAATAGGTACGTTTATGTTATCTGTAGTAGCTAAGGCTTATAATGTACCATTTTATATAGTTGCACCTACGACGACCATAGATTTTGATATAGAAACAGGAAAAGAAATTGAGATTGAAGAAAGGGATTCAATAGAAGTGACCCATATAGATGGAGTAAGAACTGCTCCAGAGGGAATAGAAGTATATAATCCAGCCTTTGATGTAACTCCTTGGGAAAATATATCTGGAATAATAACTGAGAAGGGAATTATAAGGTTTCCATATAAGGAAAATATAATGAAACTAAGATAGAGGTGAATCTATGAAAGCTATAATCGGAGGCACGGGTGTATATGATACAGGTCATAACACTACTATAAAAAAAGTAAAGACAAAGTATGGAGAAGTAGAATTGGATATTATCAATATAGAGGGAGAAGATATTGTATTTTTGGCTAGACATGGTAAAGGACATTCTGCACCTCCTCACTTAATAAATTATAGAGCTAATATGATGGCATTGAAAGAACTAGGAGTGAAATATATATATGGAACTGCGGCAGTAGGATCATGTAATGAAAACTATATTCCTGGCGATGTTGTTGTAATTAAAGATTTTATTGATTTTACCAAATTAAGACCAATGACTTTCTTTGAGGGCGGAAATGAACCAGTAAAACATGTTGATATGAGTGATCCATATTGTAAAAATCTAAGAGAAAAGTTTTATAATGAATCTAAAAAACATGAATTAGAAATAAAAGGAGATGCAGTCTATGTATGTACAGAAGGGCCAAGATTTGAGACTGGTGCTGAAATAAGGATGTATAAAAGTCTTGGCGGTGATGTAGTAGGTATGACTAATGTACCAGAGGTTGTGCTGGCTAAGGAATTAGGTATGTGCTACTCAACCATAGGAATTATAACCAACTGGTGCACAGGAATAAGTGGGGAAATAGAGCTGCATGACATTCAGGGTGCAATGAACAGAAATAAGGAAAAAATAACAGAAGTTTTTATAGAAATATTTAAACAAGGACTAGATCAAGAACAGTGTAAATGCAACAATTCAATAATTGAATTATAATTGTGCATTGTGAACTGTAGAAACGGAGTGATAAAAATGACAGGATTTGATACAAGAGCAATTCATGCAGGAAGTAAAGGAAATAATCCAAGTAATTCATTAAATCCACCTATATTTCAGACTTCAACCTTTGTATTTAACAATATAGATCATGCAAACAAGGTAATGTCCTTTGAGAGTGATGATTATGTATATACTAGGGGAAATAATCCAACCTTAAGATTATTTGAGAACAGAATGGCAGAACTAGAACATGGGGCAGGGGCTGTGGCATTTGCTTCAGGTATGGCTGCTATTAGCTCTGTGATATTTTCTCTTCTAAAACCAGCAGACACTATTATAGTTCACAAAACACTTTATGGTTCATCCTATAGCGTCGTTACTGAATTACTGCCAAAATATAATGTAAATTATAAAATAGCAGACCTTACCAACATAGATGAGCTAGAAAATGCTATAGATGAATCTGTTAAAGTAATATATTTTGAGACTCCATCAAATCCAGATTTATCTATTATAGATATAAAAACAGTGTCGGAAATAGCGAAGAGTAAAGGTATCAAGGTAGTAGTAGATAATACTTTTGCTTCACCATATTTCCAAAATCCACTATTACTCGGAGCAGATGTGGTAGTGCATAGTGCTACAAAATATATTTGTGGTCATGGTGATGTAGTAGGAGGAGTTGCCATAGCTAAAGATTTAGATTATATTCATCATCTAAAATTTGGCTATATGTGTGAATTTGGAGGGGTGATGAGTCCTTTTAATGCTTGGCTGCTACTTAGAGGATTAAAGACTTTAGGACTTCGAATGAGACAGCATGAGAAAAATGCGATAGAAGTTGCAGAATTTTTAAAAAATCATTCTAGGATAGATTCAGTAATGTATCCAGGTCTATCAGATTTTAAAGAACATAATATAGCGAAGGAACAGATGAATGGCTTTGGAGCTATCATAAGCTTTGAGGTAAAAGGTGGACTTGATTCTGCAATAAAATTTGTAGATAGTTTAAAACTAGCACAGCTAGCAGTTAGTTTAGGAGATTGCGAGACTTTAGTACAGCTACCAGCAGCCATTACCCATAGAGGTTATCCAAGAGAAAAATTAGCTGAATTTGGATTAACAGAAAGTATGGTAAGAATCTCCGTTGGACTTGAGGATAGTAAAGATATAATAGAGGATTTAGAGCAGGCTTTAAAACAATAGATTTAATATTTTTATTAAAGCAATAATATGTTATAATTATAACAAATATATAAGGGAAGTGATAAAATGGCAGTTAAAGTAAAAATTTGCATGGGAACTCATTGTACAATGATGGGAAATTTAAATTTACAGGAAAGTCTTGAAAATTTACAATTAGAATATCCCGAACAAATTGAAATTGAGGCAATAAAATGTTTAAAGTTTTGCAAGGGTGATAAAGCACCTGTAGTTGAGTTGAATGGAAAAATAATCACAAATGCCAGTGCGGAAAAAATCGTATCAGAAATAATAGAACTAGTTAAATAATTAGAGGAGAGAAAAAATGCTAAGAGGACTGTTTACACCAATTACATACATTCGTAGACAAGTATTTACCGAGATTGCAAAGATAGCTTGGGAGGGAAGAGACCCAAGAGAAGTTGACGATATACCCTATAAAGTAATAAGTGGGGAAATACCTCAATATAGGGGAAGTATTTTTCATGAAAGAGCAATTGTAGCGGCTAGAGCTAGACTTGGTCTAGGGTTAGATAGAAAATCTAATGATGAGAATGCTCGTTTATCTAAATCTGTTGATGAAGCAGTAGTGACCCATAGTATAATTCAAGAACCTTTAGTTAATGTAATTCCATTTGCTTGCGAAGCTTGCCCGAGATCAAAGCATTATGTTACTGACAATTGTAGAAAATGTATCGCTCACCCTTGCGTAATAGTGTGTCCAGTTAATGCTGTTTCCATAGGAAAGGATAGAGCAATAATAGATAAGGAAAAATGTATAGATTGCGGGAAATGTGCTAAAGCATGTCAATATCATGCAATTATGCGATTAGAGAGACCTTGTGAGGTTGCATGTGGAGTAGATGCTATAGAGTCAGATGAATTAGGCAGAGCAAAAATAAACTATGATAAATGTGTAAGTTGTGGTATGTGTATAGTAAATTGCCCATTTGCAGCTATCACAGATAAATCAGATATATTTCAGTTAGTTTTAGCTATTAAACAAGGAGAAGAAGTTCATGCAATAATAGCACCTTCATTTGTAGGACAATTTGGACCATTTGCAACACCGGGTAAAATAGTAAGAGCAGCAAAGGACCTAGGATTTACAGAAATCATTGAGGTAGCATTAGGGGCAGATGTTGCTGCCCGACATGAAGCTGAAATGTTTCCACAACTTGTACCGGAAAAACAACCGTTTTTAGGTACTTCTTGCTGTCCATCTTGGACAATGACAGCGAAGAAATTCTTTCCAGATCTATATCAGTATATATCTTCATCTAATACACCAATGGTAGAAACAGCAAAGGCAATTAAGAGAAGAAGTCCAAGTGGTAAGATAGTATTTATAGGGCCATGTATTTCAAAAAAAATTGAAGCAATGGATGAAGAAGTTCGACCATATGTTGATTTCGTAATCACATATGAGGAACTTGCTGCAATATTTGTAGCAGCAAATATCGATGTTGCTGAGATTGAAGAGGATGAAGTTGTTGCAGATGCATCAACGAAGGGAAGGAATTTTGCATTTGCATCAGGTGTTGCAGCATCAGTAAAAGAAAGCATAGAAAAATTTAATCCAGGAGTGGAAGTACCAACACATAATGCTAACGGTTTATCTGAGTGTAGAAAAATGTTAATGTTAGCAAAGGCTGGGAAATTTAATGGATATTTATTGGAGGGTATGGCTTGCCCTGGTGGATGCGTTGGAGGCCCAGGAACCATGTTGCCAACGGAAAAGGGTGAAAAAGAAGCGAAGGACTTCGCTAAAAAATCACCATATAATGATGTGTTTCAGAATCCATTTTTAGAGTGAGATACGAAGAATAAGTATAATTAAAACTTAAATTTAAAATGGGCAGTAGTCTACTATAGATTTTCTGCTCATTTTTTAATGCAATAAAGAAATAAAGGGAAAACTTGTTAAAATATAAACAAAATAAACATAAGAATACCTAATATAAAGAGCTTATCTATAAAAATATTTTGTCGAAAAAATATAATAATTATATTGACTAAAAGTATATTTTTGATAGAATTACATTATCAAGATTTAATAAAACCTTCAATAATATTGGAACGGAGCGGTTTGACAATTTTATTCATTCTAAATATTCTCACAATTTCATTTAGGTATATAATCATAAACTAGGCATAGCAAATATAATTCATATCAGTATTCAAATATTCACAGCATAAATTTTTCAAATTAAGGGTTAAAAAATTAACAAAATATAATAAAAAATAGTTAGGAGGTTCATTTATGCTTACTGTAGAGATGAAAGACACAATTAATGAGATTGTAATGAAGCATGGAAGTAATCAATCCTCAATCATTACTATTCTACAAGAGATTCAAGGGAACTATAGGTATTTACCTGAGGAAGTGTTGGAGTACATAGCAAATAAGATGGATATTAGTCCTTCTAAGATATTTGGTATTGCCACATTTTATGAGAACTTTTCATTAAAACCAAAGGGAAAGTATGTTATTAAAATTTGTGATGGCACAGCATGTCACGTTAGAAAATCTATACCTATACTGAGTGCATTACAGAAAGAGTTGGGACTTGATAATGAAAAGCATACTACTGATGATTTAATGTTTACTGTTGAGACTGTATCATGCCTTGGAGCATGTGGACTTGCACCAGTATTGAATATCAATGATAAGGTTTATGGGAAGATGACTCCTGAATCTACAGTTGAACTCTTAAATAAATTAAGGGAGGAAGCATAAATGAAAATCAATAGTATTAAAGAACTCATAGACATTTCTGAAAGATTTAAGAATTCCTTAGATAAACAATATAAACAAGTATTGGTTTGTGGTGGAACAGGCTGTGTAGCAGGAGGATCTTTAGAGGTATATGCTGAGATAAAAAGATTGATAGAAGAAAAAGGTTTATTAGCTAAAGTTGAATTATATGAAGAAGATAAGGGAATAGGAATTAAGAAATCTGGTTGTCATGGATTTTGTGAGGCAGGGCCGTTAGTTAGAATTGAACCTGATAAATTTTTATATTTAAAGGTAAAAGTAGAAGACTGTGAAGAAATAGTAAACTCTACTTTAGTAGAGGGAAAGCCAGTTGAAAGGCTTATGTACAATGTAGGAGATAAGGTTTATCATGAGCAGGAAGAAATACCTTTTTATAAATCTCAAACTAGAGTTGTATTAGAGCATTGTGGACATATAGATGCAGAATCAATTCAAGAATATATTGCATATGGCGGATATCAAGCATTAGCTAAGGCTATAGGCACAATGACACCAGAGGAAGTATGTAAAGAAATATCTGATGCGAGTCTTAGAGGAAGAGGAGGCGGAGGATATCCTGCTGGAAAGAAATGGTCTCAAGTTCTTTCTTATTCCAGTGATATGAAATATGTAATATGTAATGGTGACGAAGGAGACCCAGGTGCATTTATGGATAGATCCCTTATGGAGGGAGACCCTCATAATATAATTGAAGGTATGGCTATTGCGGCCTATGCTACTGGAGCCTCTGAAGGATATATCTATGTTAGGGCAGAGTATCCATTAGCAGTAGCTAGACTTAATAAAGCCATAGAGCAAGCAAGGGAAATAGGACTATTAGGTAAAAATATTCTAGGCACAGGCTTAAACTTTGATCTTCATGTTAATCAAGGAGCAGGAGCTTTTGTATGTGGTGAAGGTAGTGCACTTATTGCTTCAATCGAAGGTGAAAGGGGAATGCCTAGAGTAAAGGCAAAAAGAACTGTAGAAGAAGGACTTTGGAGAAAACCTACTGTTCTAAACAATGTTGAAACATTTGCTAATGTTAGACATATAATCATGAATGGCGCTGAATGGTACAGATCTTTTGGTACTAAAGGCAGCCCAGGTACAAAGGCCTTTGCATTGACTGGAAATGTTAATAATACTGGACTTATAGAAGTACCAATGGGTACTACTCTTAGAGAGATAATATTTAACATAGGCGGCGGAATAAAAGATAATAAGAAGTTTAAGGCTGTACAAATAGGTGGTCCATCAGGTGGATGCTTAACGGAAGAGCATTTAGACATGGCGTTGGATTTCGATTCGCTGACAGATGCTGGTGCTATGATAGGCTCTGGCGGAATGGTAATTATGGATGAAGATACTTGTATGGTAGAAGTAGCTAGATTCTTTATGAACTTTACTCAAAATGAATCCTGTGGTAAATGCGTTCCTTGTAGAGAAGGTACAAAGATTATGCTTAGTATTCTAGAAAAAATTGTATCAGGTAAAGGAACTGTTGAGGATTTAGACCTACTTGAAGAACTATCAGATACAATAACGAATACTGCACTTTGTGGATTAGGTAAGACAGCTGCCAATCCTGTAGTTAGCTCATTGAAATATTTTAGAGATGAATATTTAACCCATGTAGTAGATAAGAAATGTCCTACAAAGACTTGTCAAGGTCTAAAGGTAATAGAGATAAGCCCTGAGCTTTGTAAAGGATGTAGTAAATGTAGTAGAATTTGTCCTGTAGGTGCAATTAGTGGCAAAATAAAGGAACCATATATAATAGATCAAAGTAAATGTATCAAATGCGGTGCTTGTATAGAATCCTGCGCATTTACAGCTATAAAGGAGGCTTAGGCTATGAAGGGTACAATGATTGTAGACGGCAGAAAAGTAGAATTTGATCAAGAGAAAAATGTATTGGAAGTAGTGAGAAAAGCTGGTATCAATTTACCAACATTCTGCTATCACTCTGAGTTAAGTATTTATGGTGCTTGTAGAATGTGTATAGTTGAAGATAAATGGGGCAGTACATTTGCTTCCTGTTCCCAATTACCAAAGGATGGTATGGAGGTATTTACAAATACTCCAAAGGTACAAAAATACAGAAAGACAATACTTGAAATGATACTAGCAAACCACGACAGAGATTGTACTGCTTGTGATAGAACTGGAAAATGTGAGCTGCAAGAATTAGCTATTAGATTTGGTATTAAAGATATTAGATTTGACCATATAGGAAAAAGATTACCGATAGATAAATCCAGTTTAAGTATAATTAGAAACCCTAATAAATGTATTCTATGCGGCGACTGCGTAAGGGTATGTGAAGAGGTGCAAGGAGTAGGAGCTTTGAGTTTTGCACATAGAGGTTCAAATATGACAGTATCACCAGCATTTGATAGAGATATTGCAGAAGTAAATTGTATAAACTGCGGACAATGTAGAGCAGTTTGTCCTACAGGAGCCATTATTATAAAAAATGATAATCAAAAGGTATGGGAAGCAGTTCACGATAAATCAAAGAGAGTAATAGCACAGATTGCCCCAGCCGTAAGAGTTGCTTTAGGTGAGGAATTTGGACTAAATCCTGGAGAAGTAACTATAGGAAAAATAGTATCAGCTCTTAAAACTCTTGGAGTTGATGAAGTTTATGATACTGCCTTTGCTGCTGATATGACTGTAATAGAGGAAAGTAAGGAATTTGTAGAAAGATTAATTACAGGAGAAAATTTACCATTATTCACTTCCTGCTGTCCAGGATGGGTGAAATTTGCAGAAAATAAGTTTCCAGATATGGTTGATAATATTTCTACATGTAAATCCCCGCAGCAAATGTTCGGAGCAGTTATAAAGGAATATTATAAGGACAAAGATAAAAAAGAAGGTAAAGAAACAATAATGATTTCAGTAATGCCTTGTACTGCTAAAAAAGCAGAAGCGGCTAGAGAAGAACTTCAGCATAATGGTGTTAGAGATGTAGATGTAGTAATTACAACTCAAGAGCTGGCACTTCTTATTAGAGAAGCAGGAATTATCTTTGACCAGTTAGAAGAAGAATCCTTTGATATGCCATTTGGATTAGCAAGTGGATCAGGAATAATATTTGGAGCTACTGGTGGAGTTACTGAAGCTGTAGTTACTAGATTATTAAGAGATAAACCTGACCATTCTGCAAAAGACATATTGTTTAGCAATGTAAGAGGAATGGATAATCTAAAGGAAGCAGTATTTAATGTAGATGGAAAAGAAGTTAAGATTGCTATAGTGCATGGTTTGAAAAGTGCAGATGAATTGATAAAGCAAATAAAAGCAGGAGAAAGACATTATGATTTTATAGAAGTAATGGCCTGTCCAGGTGGATGTATAGCTGGTGGAGGACAACCGGTTCCAATGAATAAAGAAATGAGAAAAGAGAGAGCTAAGGGGCTTTATAAGCTTGATAGAACATCACATATAAAGAGCTCAGAGAAAAATCCATTAGTAATGTCATTGTTTGAAGATATACTAAAGGATAATCATGAACTATTACATGTGCATAAGAAAGCTGAAGCTGAAATGTAATTTTGAATTTTGAATTATTAATTGAAGAATTGGCAGTATGGAGGTTATTTCCATATTGCCAATTATAATATTATTTAGAAACCAAAGAAGAGGAAATAAGTTATGAAAAAATTAATAGATAAGCTTTATAAAACTAATAAATTAGAATATGATGAGCTAGTATATGTCTTAAATAATATTGAAGAGTCTGGGAAGGACTATCTTATAGAAAAGGCTCATGAAACAAGAATAGGAGCCTATGGAGATAAGGTTTATATGAGGGGCCTAATAGAATTTACAAACTATTGTAAGAAGGGCTGTAAATATTGTGGTATAAGTGCATCAAATAAAAATGTAGAAAGATATAGGTTGAGTCCAGAAGAAATACTCTTTTGTTGTGAAATCGGATATAACTTAGGCTATAGAACATTTGTTCTGCAGGGCGGAGAAGATGATTATTATTCAGATGATATGATAATTGAAATAATCATCGCTATAAAAGATAAATACCCTGATGTTGCCATAACACTTTCAATAGGTGAAAAGTCTTATGATTCTTATGAAAGATATCATAGTGCAGGTACAGATAGATATCTTCTACGACATGAAACAGCTAGCAGAGAATTATTCGAAAGAATACACACTAATTCAAGCTATGATAATAGAATGGAATGCCTTTGGAATTTAAAGAAAATAGGATACCAAGTAGGAGCTGGATTTATGGTTGGTATACCAACACAAACCAAAGAAGATTTAGCAAAGGACCTTTTGTTCTTAAAGGAGTTAGAACCAGAGATGGTAGGCATAGGACCTTTTATTCCACATAAGGACACTATTTATAAGGATGAATTAGGTGGTACACTTGAAGATACTATTACTATGATTGCTCTAACTAGATTGTTTTTACCTTATTCACTATTACCGGCAACAACAGCTTTAGGTACAATTCATCCCATTGGAAGAGAGCAGGGAATAAAGGCAGGAGCCAATGTAGTGATGCCAAATCTATCTCCTGCTAATGTGAGGGAAAAATACTCTTTATATGACGGAAAGATTTGTACTGGGGATGAGGCGGCAGAGTGTAGAAATTGTATAGAGAAAAGAATAGTATCATCAGGATTTTCTATAGATATGTCTAGAGGAGACAATATAAAGTGGAGGGAAAAAAGATGATTGACCATGAACTCATATATAATCTATTGGAAGAAGGAAAGAATGCAACGAAGGAAGATATTAAAGAGATATTAGATAGAGCAAAAAATAAAACGGGACTGTCTCATAGAGATATAGCTATTTTACTTCAAGCTGAAGATGAAGGGGATCTAAAGGAAATCTTTAAAATAGCAGGTGAGATAAAAAAGAAAATATATGGCAATCGAATTGTAATCTTTGCACCACTTTATCTAAGTGATTATTGTGTAAATAACTGTGTCTACTGTGGATATAAGAGAAATAATAATTTCAAAAGAAGAAAGCTAACAAGAGAAGAAATACAAGAAGAAGTAAAATTACTAGAAAAGATGGGACATAAAAGATTGGCTCTGGAAGCAGGAGAAGACCCAATAAATTGTAATATAGACTATATTCTAGATGCTATAAAAGCAATCTATGAAACGCAAAATGATAATGGTACCATAAGAAGAGTAAATGTAAATATAGCCTCAACTACAGTAGAAAATTATAGAAAATTAAAGGATGCAGGTATAGGCACTTATATATTATTCCAAGAAACCTATCATAAACCTACCTATGAGAAAATGCATCTAAACGGACCAAAGGCAAATTATGAGTATCATTTAACTGCATTTAACAGAGCTATGGAAGGCGGCGTAGATGATGTAGGGGCAGGAGTATTATTTGGACTACATGACTACAAATTTGAAGTATTAGCTTTGATGCTTCATAATGAATACTTGGAAAATAAATATGGAGTGGGCTTCCACACAATATCAGTTCCAAGGATTAAAAAGGCTGAAGGTATGGATTTGAATCTATTTCCTCATATAGTTACAGATGCTGAATTCAAGAAAATCGTTGCTATAATAAGGCTTGCAGTTCCATTTACAGGAATTATCCTATCTACAAGGGAAACCCATGAAATGAGAAAGGAAGTAATAGAATATGGAGTATCTCAGGTAAGTGCTGGTTCATGCACAGGTGTAGGTGGGTACAAGGAAAGTGAAGAAAAGAAAAATAAACCTCAATTCGAGGTAGCAGATAATAGAAAACCCTTTGAAGTAATTAAGGAATTAATAGACGAGGGTCATATCCCTTCCTATTGTACGGCCTGCTATAGGATGGGTAGAACTGGGGACAGATTTATGCAATTAGCAAAATCAGGGCAGATACAAAATGTTTGTGGACCTAATGCACTAATGACACTATTGGAATATGCATTAGACTATGGTGACGCAGAATTACAGAGTACAGTAAATAATATGATAGCAAGAGAAATAGAAAATATAGAGAGAGAAGATATAAGAAATCTTCTTCTAGAAAAAATAGACAAGATAAAAAAAGGGGAAAGGGATTTATATTTATAGATAGGAGAGGAATATGAACAATACGCCAAGAGCCAGTAGAAAACATATAGGATTCTACGGAAAAAGAAATGCAGGAAAATCATCTATTATGAATGCTATTATAGGGCAAGAAATATCCTTAGTATCGGAAATCAAAGGCACTACAACAGATCCAGTATCTAAATCAGTAGAGTTAATTCCCTTTGGACCTGTGGTATTTATAGATACAGGAGGCATAGATGATGAAGGGCATCTAGGAGAACTAAGAGTAGAGAAAACCATAAAGACCTTGGAAAAGATAGACTTTGCTATCTATGTAATGGAAATAACTGATATAGATGATAACTATCATAAAGAATTTGTAGAGGAATTTAAAAAAAGAGATATTTCCTATATTATAGTTATAAATAAAACTGATATAGTATCAGAGGGAAGATTAGGAGAAATTAAAAATAATATAGATAATGAGAAGAAATGGGAAAATGTAGTTTTTGTATCTACAACAGATAATACTACAATATCTTATCTAAAGGATGAATTAATAAAAAATCTAGATGCAGATAAGGAAGAGGAGACTTTAATAGGTGATATCATTCCCTACGGAGGCAAAGTAATAATGGTAGTTCCCATAGATGCAGAAGCACCAAAGGCAAGACTAATTCTACCTCAAGTACAATTGATTAGAGACTGTTTAGATCATGGTATAAAATCTTATGTAGTGAGAGATACAGAACTAGCCTCGGCTATAGAGGATTTAAAGGATATAGACCTTGTAGTCACAGACTCACAAGCCTTTAAAGAAGTAGATAAAATAGTACCCAAAAGTATAAACCTCACTAGTTTTTCTATTATAATGGCTAGACAAAAGGGAGACTTAAACACATTCTTAGAAGGTATAAAGGTTATAGAAAGTTTAAAAGAAAAGGAAACTCCTAAAATTCTAATCATGGAAAGCTGCTCTCACAATACCTCTCATGAAGATATAGGCAAGGTGAAGATTCCAAAGCTATTAACAAAACATCTAGGAAAAGAAATAGATTATCATTTTAGAATGGGAGAAGATTTCCCTAAGGATTTAGAAACTTACGATTTAGTTATTCACTGTGGATCTTGTATGTTGAATAAGAAGACTATGGAAACTAGAATGAGAGTTTGTAGTGATAAAGGAGTATCTATTACTAATTATGGAATATTATTGGCATATTTGACTGGAATATTAGATAGGGCTGTGAAGGTATTTATTGGGACAGGGGGACAGGAGTTGTGTCCCAGGTAAATTATATGATAAGGCATTCAATTGAGAGATTGGATGCTTTGTTTATTTTATAAAAATTTTATGAAATATAGAGGAATATAGAAAATTTTGTAGAATAAGTAATGTATGTGTTCTAACATATAATGATTGTAAACTTGTATAGTATTAAAGTACATAGAAAATAAAAATTTTAGGAGGATTTGGAAATGAATGTTTATGAAAAAGCTATAGAGGTTATGAGTGAATTATTCGCAAAGGATTATCAGCTTGCAATGGCTACTGTAAAAGACAATATACCATCAGTTCGATTTGTGGACACTTTCTATGAAGATAGTTCATTTTATGTAGTTACATATTCAAAATCGCAAAAGGTTCAGGAATTGAAGAACAACAATCAAGTTGCACTATGTAATAAGCTATATCGCTTTAGTGGAAATGGCTATAATATTGGACATCCATTACTAACGGAAAATAAAGAAATTAGAGAAAAATTGATAAAGGTATTTGAGCCTTGGTATTTCGCACATAATAATGAAAATGATGAAAATATGTGTTATATAAGAATTGAACTTAAGGAAGGATTTTTCTATAAGGATGGAGTAGGTTATAAAGTAAACTTTCAACAAAAAGAAGCAGAGCAGTTTCCGTTCGATATTGATATTGTCCCTGTATCATGATTTCTAAATCTTGCTGTATTAGTATAGGAGTCCATATACTTGGATATATCGAAGTCATTTAAAAAATTTGTTGAACATTGAGGAAGGAGCGGAAGAAGAGGGAGAAGATTTAACTCCAAAAGATACATCTAGCAAAGCACTTAAATCTACTTAGGGTTATAATCAAGTCCATGAATAATAAAAATTGAGGTGAATGACCATGATAGAATATTTAGGTAAAGCAATAACAGTAAAGATTGATAGACCAATTGGAAGTAAGCATCCTAAACATAATTTTATATATCCAATAAATTATGGATATATTGAAGGAACTAAAGCAGGAGATGGTGGGGAGATTGATGCATATGTTCTTGGTATATTCGAGCCTATAAGTAGCTTTAAGGGGAAGGTTATTGGTATCATAAAGAGGAACGATGATGCAGAGGACAAGCTAGTAGTTGCAGAAGAACTAAATGATTATGATAAGTATCAGATTAAGGCTTTAACTGAATTTCAAGAGAGATTTTTTGATAGCGAAGTAATAACTTTAGATTATTTAAGAAGCTCAATAAGGAATACTGTACGAGGCTTATTGAGAAAAGAAAATAAGGTTTTAGTTCTTGAAGAGGAATATAAAGGGGAAGTATACTATTATTTGCCAGGTGGAGGAATTGAGTTTTTAGAAACTAGCGAAGATGCATTGAAACGAGAGATGAAAGAAGAGCTTAATATAGATATAATAGACTATAGTTTATCACATATAATAAGCAACATATTTGAAATAGATGGTATAAAAGCCCATGAGATCGTTCAGATATATGAACTTTACAATATAGAAGACGGAAAATTAATTGATGGGACAACTATGGAAGGAGATATAATGCCCTGTACGATGAAATGGATTGAAATTGATGAGCTAATAAATGGTACTAAGAAATTATATCCTAAAGAATTGATCAAGCTATTATAACCGTTTATTCCATCTGGATCATCATTTGACATAGGTTTATCGATATTGGGTAGTAAAATTATATTAGGGGGAGTAAATATGATTAGAGATTATGAACAATATGATATTGATGAAATTGTTAGGATATATACATTAGAATACAAGGCAATGCCAGCAGAAATTGAAGCTTTAAAATCCGCATCTAAAATTTTAGTATATGATGATAATGGAATTCAAGGATTTATTCATTTAGCAATGAGTGGTAGCTATTGTTATGTTGAAATGGGAGCTGCAGCTAATGAGCTAATAAGGCCTGTGGGTTTGAAACTTTGGGAAGAAGCTAAAAAGCTTTTTATAGAGAAATCTATAAATTTTATTCAAGTTTTTCATGTGAAAGATAATCTAAACTGGCAAGAGTTATTTAATGAAATTGGATTTAAATATTGGTATTCTGTATATCGATTTTCATATGAGGGAGATAAATTTAATGAACCTAATATTCATGCAGTAAAATATGAAGATAAGCATTATCAGGATAAAATAAGACTTGAGAGTGAAGCTTTCTCAGTAGTAAGAAGAGAAAATGATATTAAGCCATATAATTGGTATTTAGGTGCAAGTGAAGAGGCAATTGAAAATAATAGAAAGGATACACTTGAGGAAAAAGAATATATTTATCTATTTTTTGAAAGCAATGAGATGGTTGGAGCTTCAATGGTTAAAAATGCTGAAATAGATTTATTATTTGTTAATATCAAATACCAAGGAAAAGGTTATGGTAAAAAGATATTAGAATTTACAGTAAATAGAGGTTTAGAACAAAATAAAGCAGGTGTGAATTTAAATGCATTGGCAAGTAATGAGAAGGCATTGAAGCTATATAAAAACATAGGATTTGAAGTTGTACAAGCGCAGGATTCTAGGAGATTATTTATAAAGTGATATATTTATATGCAGAATAGTATGATCACTTTACCTATGACTGTGATGGCAGAAAAAATTGGGTTTGAAGTATGCAATTGTGTTGAAAAAATTCGAGAAATAAAAGTAAAGCTTCACTAGGGGAGCCATTTTTAGGGGGAAGTTCAGCGGAGTCGGAAATACTAGGATATTATAATAAATGGCAATATCAGGGTCATTCTTTGGAGTATTATTTAAATTAGTTTATAGTGTATTCAGTAATAGGAAGTAAAGGAGTGTTTTTATGACTAATATAGGTATTAAGTTACTTGAGCAATCAGATGAAGAAGAGCTTTTTAAATTTGAACTAGAAAATAGAGCTTTTTTTGAAAGTAAATTTTTATTAAGGCATAGTAGTTACTATAGTTTTGATAATTTCAAAACTATAATAAAGCAGTTAATTGAGGAACAAGGAAAAGATTTGGTATACATGTATTTGATAAAAACTGAGGATGGAGAAATTGTTGGTAGGGTAAATTTAGTATCAATAACAAGAGGAAATTTTAATAAGGCTGAACTAGGCTATAGAATAGCTGAGAGACATCAAGGAAAAGGATATACAACAAATGCGGTAAGATTGGTTTTAGATGAAGCCGCCAATACGCATAAGCTTCATAGAATAGAGGCTGGTACATCACCTGATAACATAGGTTCACAAATTGTTTTAATAAAAAATGGATTTCAATTTACAGGTCGATACAATCAGTATATTTACCAAAATGGAAAATGGATTGATGGAATAAATTTCGAGAAAATACTTAATTAAACTTTACGTAGGCTAGACTAATGTTAAAGACACTACAAAAGAAAATGAATTTAGTGAGTATGATTTAGAGGGTAAAGAGGTAAAAGCATTGCGACTTCCTATAGCAAAATTCTTCTATTCGTTGTGCATATTTCATAACCTTAGATAGAAGCTATCTAAGGTTATGAAATATCAGGAATACGTGGACGCTATAAGACATGGCAATATCGGAACTGTTCATTAGTCTTAATGAAAACAAGATTTTGTGTAACATATAATTTTGTGTAATAGAAAAAATAAGGAGAATTTACTATGGAGAATGATGTTATATCAATAAGAGCTATACAAAAAAATGATATTATAAAAATTGTAACTGCTTTTAATGAACTGGTTGGATGTGAAGGAATATTTGAGAAGTATATTAATCACTGTTTCAAGCAAAACGAAACAAAAGAGAGAGTAACATTTATAGCATTTATTGATAATGAGATAGCTGGATATGTAAATATCCTTTATAAATCATCTTATCTGCATTTTCTGGAGAAGAACATTCCAGAAATAAATGATTTGGTGGTGATATCAAAATATAGAAGGAAAGGCATAGGTAAAATGCTAATAGATAAATGTGAAAAATTTGCTTCAAATAAGTACGATTACATAGGTCTTGGTGTTGGGGTATACAAAGATTATGGAAGTGCACAGAGATTATATACGAAAAATGGATATGTTCTTGATGGAAACGGACTTGTATATAATAATGCTGAGGTAAAACCAGGAAGAGATGTTTTAGTTGATGATGATTTGCTATTGTATCTGTATAAAAAAATTAGATAGTTTCATAAGGTAAGTCGCATTTTTTATTTTATGGGGAATATTATGGGATAAAAGAACCGCCATATCTTATAACAGTGAATTTGTGCAAAGGTGTACTAGGCACATTCTTAGGACATTGTGTACCATATCCTTTTACTGGGAGCAGGGGCTATCTTTCAGTTCTAGTTCAAGGACGCTGCAAATACTAGTCGTTATCTGAAAGTGTAATTTTAGAGTAAAGATTTTAACATGATGAGAGGAGAAAAATTGAATTGAACTTAACATTTCAAGATTATTACTATAAGTACTTAGGCATAGATAAAGGTGAACTTGAAATTAATAAAAGGATATTTAGCTCTAATCAAAGAAATAAACCTTTAAATGGTCAATTTGTACAATACTTGATATCAACACATATAGATGGAAAACTAATTTTTTCAGTAGCACCTCAATATTATGATGACTTATTTGTTCTTATTAAAGAACAAGCTATTGGAAATGTAGATGAGATTATTGAAATACTTAATACTTTTTTTAGTAATAAATTAGGGGATTTTAGTTTGACAAAGATGTATAGATTGATTCCTAATGAAAATTATGATATATACAATTCATTGAATTCATCTGCAATAAAGTTAACAAAGGAAATTTTCATGGATAATTTAGAAAATATAGATGAAGCAGAGAAAGTGGAAATCTGGGAAAGAAAAAAAGATGAGATTATAGAAGGCAGAAAATTTGTTGTACTTAAGGATAAGAAAATCGTGTCTGCATGTAAAATTTCTGATATAGATTTTAGTGGAGGAAATATTGCCGTATGGACTGACTTGAATTATAGAAATAAAGGTTTTGGGAAACAGGTTGTAGCTGAGGCAGTTAAATGGTGCATAAATAATAACATTCTCCCTGTATATTGGGTGGATTCTGAAAATACTGCTTCAATTAGTTTATCTAATAGCTTAGGATTTGAAATTAGATCTGAAGAAATCGTTGTCTCGATAACATTATAGATATTGAGATATTTATTGAAGGTATGTTGCATAACTAGATAACAATGTACTCGTGCAAAGATGCACTAGGGCATAATCTTAGGTAATGTGCACCGCATATCTTCATCGGGAGCGAAGCTCCACCAATGGGACTAACTATATGGTCTGACTCAAGGATATTATAAATACTAGAATGTTAATTGAAATTATATTGAAAGTGAGTTTGGATTTGAAAAAATTAAGTAAGGAATTAGCCTGATGATAGTTGTAAAATACACAATTTAAAAAACTAGCGGAGGAGAGCTTGTATATGGAAAGGTTATTATTAGTAGATGGACATAATCTACTGTTTCAAATGTTTTATGGAATGCCTGCAAAAATACTGGGTAAAGATAACAAGCCTATTCATGCAATAGTAGGCTTCCTTGGGGCATTATTAAAAATAATAAAAAATATTGAGCCATCCAATATTGTTGTTATTTTTGATGGAGAAAGTGGTAGCAATCGTGCAGAAATTAATCCAGAATATAAAGCTAATAGAACGGACTATACTGATATTGAAGAAATTGATAATCCTTTTTCACAGTTAGAAGATATAATGAAATCTCTAGAATACATAAATATAAGGTATTTTGAAACAGTCAATGGTTTTGAGGCAGATGATGTTATTGCAAGTTATGTAAAAACTTATAGAGAAAAAATGAAGATATTTATTGTTTCAAATGATACTGATTTTTTACAACTTATTGATAAGAATGTATCATTATATGTTTATCGTGGTAAAAATACAGTCATATATGATGAAGAAAAAGTATTTGAACGGTATGGAGTTAAATCAGCTATGTTTGCAGATTACAAGGCTCTTGTTGGTGATAAGTCCGATAATTTAAAAGGTGTTCCCAAAGTTGGACCTAAAACAGCAACAAAGCTAATTAACGAGTATGGTGGTGTGCATAGTATTCTAGAAAACTTAACAAATATACAACTGCCATCAATAAAAGCAACACTTAATGAAAACATCGCAAGAGTTAAAGTCGATTTAGATTTGATTAAATTAACTGGAAATGCTCCTTTACCTTTTTTAATTGATGATACTATATATAACTATAATAATGAAAAGTCTGCAACTATGAAAATTCTTAAAGATACTGGTATTGTTTAGCAAAACTAGTATAAGAAATATAATAAAGGATTCATATGTACACTTTTTTACACAAGAAGAGTTAAATAAATATTTTTTAGATTTTGAATTAATATGCTGCTGTGAAGGATTAGAATATGATTCTAATGATGGAGATCCACATTATCATGGTATTATAGAATTCATGGCCCGCAAGAAAAGTGACATCTAAATATCAGAGCAGAACTTTGGGGAGAATAAATTTTTATTTGTTTTAGTTAAACATTAGTTGAAATATGTGAAGTAACGAGTATTTATCACGATTAGATAAATCGGAACTTGAAGGAGGGCATCAGAATGAAGTTGCTATATAAAGATCCAGGATATAAATATTCTGTGGAATCAATTTCAGAGTTTATAAAACAGGATGAGTTTTGGAGTGAACCAATTTTTCATTTCTTTCCCGAATTGCTAAAATTCAAAGGTTCCTTTGATAAGAGTAGTGATAATAAGGATATTGTTAAAGAGATATCAGGAACAGTTTTTGAATTGTATAGGTCAAGAGAAAAAGAAATACAAAGTAAAGTTATATCATATCAAGAAAATTGGAATCGTTACGAAAGATTAATTAATGAGCGTTTCTCTTCAATATTTCAATTTGATACGAGTGATATTTTCAATGATCTAGTATGTAATATAACATTGAATCCAATAAGTCCTAGATACTTAAGAGAGCATGTTTTTGATGTGTTCTACATGAATAGTGATGAAGGTTCTATGGGTTCTGCATTACATGAGATTGTTCATTATCTATGGTTTTATCTATGGAATAAAAAGTATAAGGATTCATATGAACAATATGAAGCTCCTAGTCTAATTTGGATTTTAAGTGAAGCAGTAGTGGAACAGATTCTAAGTGATGAAGAGTTTAATAAAATTAACCCTTACCATGAAAGCGGAAATGCCTATCCTTACTTTTACAATATGATTGTCACTGGAAGATCACTATATGATTATCTAAATGAAATATATAAAAATAATTTCATGGATAAATTTATGGATGAGAGCTATCAATTTATAGTTGAAAATGAAAAAGAAATAAGAAGCCAAATGTTATAAAATAAATTTATAGTGTTAGGTCATCACTTAATACAGCGCAATTGTTTCTGCTAGTAGGACAAGTTTTAGAGCGGGAATAGACGATAAATATTGAGGAGACGTGTCGTCTATTCAAAATATTAGAGTAGGGATGGTACGTTCATATGCTAACTTGATAGGGATAAACTATATTGCCTTTTTATTTCTTATATGTAAGACTTTGAGAACTTTATATAAGACGGAGGATAATTTATGAAAGATTTATTTTTAATTGAGCCTAATAAAGAATATCAAAAGAGCTTTGAAAATTATGTTCTAGCATACAGAAAAATAAATGATGAACATTATTTTAATATATATAAAAGAGCATTAGAAAATTTCCAAGATTATTTAAAGGACTTGCCTCAAGGAGAGGTTATAACCTCAACATTTTGGTTAATTGATAAAAAAGAAGTTGTAGGAGTAGTAAGAATTAGACATCAAGAGATAGAATGTGCTGGTCATATAGGCTATGATATATCACCAGATTGTAGAAATAGAGGTTATGGTTTTCAAATTTTAAAATTGGCATTGGAAAAGGCTATGAAGATAGGAATAGAAGAGGTAATTTTAACTTGTAATATAGACAATGTAGCCTCAAAGAAAATTATAGAAAAGAACAAGGGGAAATTATTAGGAATTATTTTTGATGAAGAGGAAAATGAATATATGTATAAATTTAGTATTACATTAACCACTAATTAACTTTCTTTTACTTTAGTACATCTAAAGCCTTAAGCCAAGTTTGCCAAGGGTTTTATGATTCTTGAATGATATACTTCAATTTTTTAATTCGAAGAGGTGAGATAGCGTGGTTATTTTAGTATTGTCTTTAATATTAGCAGGTTTATCAATATTAGAGAGGGTTATACATATAAAAAAGAGTAAGGATTGGGATATTATAAGATTATTTATTGGAGTACTAATTATTATCACATTATTTTTAATATCCTATTTTGCAACAGATACTACTAGTGGTCTACTTTATGTTTTTTTTACTATGTGTATTTATCTTTTACTAGCAATAATTAATAGAAAATGTCATCAAAATTGGATTAAGAATTTTTTATCTATAGTAGATATACCTTTATTTGTATACTTATTGCTTAGTATTATTCAGAACATACTTATTGATTTTAAAATTATTATATTGCTTTTATTTTTAATAAAATCAATATTTGCTTATCCATATAAAAATAAAAATAAGCATGACATGAGACAAAATATCTCATTTTTAGTAGGCATTGCAATTGGAATATCGATAATCTTATTTTATTATAAACCATCTGACTTTGGAACTAGAATAATGGTCAAACAAGAAATAGTAGCACAAAAATTTTTAGAAGAAGAATTAGGTTTATATGGATTAGACATTTATGTTGATTATTTTAATAGAAATTTAAGAGGTGAAGATACGATAGTAAGAGCATATAATTCATCCGGAATTTCTGTAATCTTGATATATAGAAACAATGCAATTATAAGCTATAATATAAAAAACTAGCTAAAGAGGATACATCGTTAATCCTAATTGTTATATGACATGGTGATATATTATTGGGTTGTTTTTTTGATGCCATATTGAATAAAAGTAAGATGTTGATAGTTGTAAAATAAATTAGAGCAAAGAAAATTTATATTTGATGAGGTGCAAAAGATGATTAAAGGTGTAGATATACTAGATTTAGAACGTGTAGCAAAATATGCATATCAACTTAATTTAAATCCACAACATAAGTGTAAAGCATTTCCTACTGATTATAATGATATTTTAAGACAATTTAAAAATATGATTAATCATCCTAATGATGAATTATTAATATTAACTGATCATATTAACATTTTAGGTGTATTGGCTTTGCTTGTAGAACCAGAAGAAATGTATTTAGAGGCTATAGGTGGAGTTTTCGCAGAGAATAATTATAAAGCTGTAGCGAAGGAATTTTATGCATATGTCAAAGATAATTTTAAGGGATATCGATTTGATGCAGCCTATCCTAGGGAGAATGAACAGGCAATAGATTTTATGAAAACAATTGGAGCTAAGCTATTAGATTTTGACTATGAATTTAGATTAAGTAAGAATGAATATGAGAGTATGACTGAAATTGGTAATATTATCTTGTTGAATGAAAAATATTATGAAAGTTTTGTTGAGATTCATAATAAGTTTCACCCTGATGTATATTGGACGGGAGAGAGATTGTTAGAGGCTTTAGATAAATTCGATATCTTTATTATTTTAGAGGAGGATAAGGTAGTAGGTTCAATAGTTACTAGCAAGTTTTCGAAAGAGATTTATTTAATGGAAGTAGCAGAGGATAAACAAAATCTTGGCTATGGAACAGCTTTAATCAATAAATCGGTAAAACATGCTTTTAATAATGGAGCTGATGAGTTGATGGTCATGGTAGATAAGAATAATCTAGCTGCACTTCATCTGTATGAAAAGTTGGGATTTAAGAAAACAGATACATGTTTAACTTATTGTATAAAGTTAGAATAATTTATAAATAAATAGAGCATTAATTATTAAATTATTCTCTATTATTGTATCGTGTTAATGAGAATGGGGAAAAAGATTTTACCACTTCTTATAACATTATATTTACGTAAATGTTTATCACATATTCATATAGATTACTGATAGATTCTTAATACATAGATAGAGGAGACAATAGTGAATAATATAAATTTTGAAGATAGAATTATTGTTAAAAGAAATGCCAAATGTATTGCATCACTAGTACGAAAAGGCTATTTACCATTAAATAAAAAGTTTGTTACATATGACTATTATTTCATAAGAGAAAATAAGTATAAGTAGTATGATAAATCAAAGACGAAAATATATAGTTAAAGATAGAAAATATACGAAGAAGGACTATAGGAGCAGACTTAGGGCTGCCGCAAATACTGAGACGTTATAAGGAACAGTGATTTCGGACCTATTTCCGGGAAATGATTTGAAAAGTAAGTTACAATATATATTAGAAAAGTATATTAAAGAAAATTCATACTATATGAGGTGGTATAATGAAGAAACAACTTATTTTAATAGCAGATATGGAAGGGGCAAGTGGAATTTTTGAAAGTAATGTTGAGGCGATATATCATGGTTCAAATCTTTGGAGAAATATGGGCAGGCAATATTTAACTAGCGATGTATTAGCAGTATGCGAAGCAGCAACAGAGTGTGGAATTGATGAGATTTTACTATATGATGGGCATTATGCAGGAGATGCAGAATTTAATGTAATTATTGAACAACTTCCTAATAATGTAAGGATATTTGACACTCCAAATCGATGTTTTGATTGGTGAAGAATTAGAGGTCAAGCTGAATCTAATCCATTTGGATTAATTACAGTAGGACAACATGCTAGAAACGGAGAACCCTGGGCGTATTTTCCACATACTATTCAAACTCCACCAATTAAATCATTATTTGTTAATAAAATGCATATAGCTGAAATTGGACAGGGGACACTAAGTTTTTGTGGCACTAAATATCTTGCCAATATTGGATGTCATGCATCACATAAAGAGGCGAAAGAAATTTCTGAGAATGTTACTTGTATCACAGTAAAGAATAAGGCAACGGGATGGGAACCATCACCAATTGAGACTTATCAGATTATAAAAAGTGGAGTGATGGAAGCTATAAGAACTATAGATAAAAGAGATGTAATTTCAATTGGTGAGCCTTGTGATTTTTATATGGAACTGACAGAAGGTTACTATTTCGCTCCATCGGAAGTATTCCCATGGAAAGGTAACTTTACTGAAACTACGGCTACATGGGAATCACCAGATATTGAAATTGGGCTTGAGTTATTTAATTATGTCAGAGGTTTTATTAAGAAAAAATCAAAATAAAAAGAACACTTGATAAGTAAAGTATAAAATGAATAATTAGGTATATTTGTGAAGCTGGTATAGGAGAAATTTTCCATTTCTTATAACAGGGTATTTGTGTTAGGGTATAGGCTTAGGATGATGTGATGTAGGTAAACTCATAGGAATTAAAAGTATCATATTCAACTAAATACTTTAGGCATAGTGAAATAGACGATGATTCAATTTATCCTGATATTAAAGCTAAGTATATATTTGCAGATTTTATCAATGGTGTAGATCCAGTAATGAGAGAAATATTAAAGTTGAACTAGATGTCTTTCGTGTTGACAGAAATTATACATCATTAAATGCATAATCGGCTGATTTTAGAGATTATTATTGGATACCTGGAGAGGAGGATAGTAAAATTGAAAGAAGAAAAAAGGAAATATTGGAAATCAATAGTGTTATGTAGCTTGTTTTTTATTTACTTTATCATTTGGGGATGTTCTTCAACAAAAGATATTCATCAAATTGGAAGAAATAAGGACCAAGAATTTGACAATGGAAGTGGAATATATCTTTCCAGTATTACTGAAAAGGAGATAATGGATCTTGCTAAACTCTGTAAGGTATGGGGAGTTGTGAAATATTATCATCCTGAGGTTATATCTGGAGAAGTTAATTGGGATTATGAACTTTTTCGTGTTATGCCCTATATCTTAGAAGAAAATTCAGATGTTAATTCAATTCTCTATGAGTGGATTCATTTTTTAGATAGTAAAAATGATTTTGGAGATATAGATCAGCAATACCAATTTTCTGAAGATTCCATTCAGCTCAGTCCATCTATAGGCTGGTGCAAAGACGAGAAATATCTAGGAAAGAATTTGAGTCTTGAATTATCGAGTCTTTTAGATACTAATATCTCAGATCGAGAAAATGCATATGTTAGTTTTAAGGATGATTCACCCTATCCGTTTATGGAAAATGAAAACTCATATCCTAGTATAAAATTTGATGACACTGGCTACAGGCTACTTGGTTTATTTCGTTACTGGAATATTATAGAATATTATTATCCATATAAAGATGTTATTGGAGAAGACTGGGATCAAGTACTTCTGGAATTTATCCCCAAATTTATACATGGATCAGATTATGAATCCTATCTACTGACAATAGCAGAATTGACAACTAGAATACATGATTCTCATGCTTATGTAGTAGATAAAGATGGAGATTACATTTCTAAATATTTCGGAAAGTATAGGATTCCTATAAACTTTATTGAAGTTGACAATCAGATTGTTATAAGTAAAATAATTCATAAATGTGGACTTGAGCTTGGAGATATTGTATTAAAAGTTGGAGATAAAGATATAGATGAAATATTAGAGAATAGAAGAAAATACATATCTCAGTCAAGAGAGGATACTGGAAGCTTGTTTTTTCTTGACTTATTTCGAATTCACGAGAAGAATACTGATGTTACTGTGATTCGAAAGGGAAAGACAATTGATGTAAATGTAAAAGGTAGTCAAAAGGATATTAATGTCCATGTGGATACTAAATCGCAGGAGATGGAAGATGGCAAGATCTACTATATAAATGCTGGGCTATTGAAAAATGGCGAGATTGAAGAAATTATGAAGAAGTGGTGGAATACTAAAGGCTTAATTGTAGATCTTAGAAACTACCCTTCTAACCAAATTGCTTATAAATTAGCAGAATACCTAATGTCAGCTGAAAAAGAGTTTGTTAGGATGTCATTTCCTAATCGTTCAGTACCAGGTGAATTTTATTATTTTGATCCATTTGTGTCAGGGAAACCAAAGGAATCTAACAATGAGATTTTAGATGACGAGGTCTATAAGGGTAAATTAGTGATTCTAATAAATGAACATACTATTAGCCAAGGAGAGACTACAACTATGTCTCTTAGGAATACACCAAACTCAATTGTTCTTGGAAGACCTTCAGCAGGAGCTAATGGTGATGTGCGTCCCTTTACTCTTCCAGGAAATATAAAGTCTACTATAAGTGGATTTGGTGTGTACTATCCAGATAAAAAACCTACTCAAAGAATAGGAATACAACCAGATATTTATATGAATCCTACTATAGAGGGAATCAGGGAAGGTAGAGACGAGTTTATTGAAAGAGCTATCGAAATAATTAAAGAAAGTTTTTAATAAAGTTTTAATAAGACTCATTGTCTATATTATGTGAAGGATTATATAAGAAGAGATCTCATCACTTCTTATAACAGAGGCTTATTGATATGGGAAAGAAATAATATTAGGGGGGGGGTGACATTGATAAGCTATAGAACGGTAGGCGTAATTTTAGTGAAAAAGAGAGATCTAATGATATTTTCTTTTAATTTAGATATATAAAGATATAATTAAAAAATTATATGACATACAGGTGTCATATTTAATATGTTATTATGGAACCTAGATAATAGGTTTTAGTAGCTGAGGATATTGAATTTTGGTTTGGAAAGACTAGATATTTCATATATAGGGATATTGAGCAGAAATAATAATAAAAATCTGTGAAAAAGGAGGGGTATGATGACGGAGAATATTTATTGGATACAGGAATGGGCAAAAGTAAGGCAGGACGAGGTTGTGGGATTGCCTAATAGCTTTGAGGTTCATGATATCTTCTTAAATCATATGTCAAAGGAAGAATTTGATTCTGCATTTCAAGAAGTATGGGATATGTTTACCAATATATATGGTAATATTGCTGAATTTCCAGAAATCTATGGGATGCCTCTGCATAAATTACTGGAGTATAAGTATTCTACTAAAGAGGCGAGGGAGTCAAGAAGTGCGGCATATCGTCCGCTTAGGCTCCTATATTATCTTTTGATTGCTGGAGATTTGCATAGCGGAACTATTATAGTAGATTTAAATAAATTTAAAGCAATAAATAACGTTAGAAATATTCCAATAATTTTTGAAAGACTGAGTGATTATGGTTTTTGCTTTGATGGTTTAAAAAATTATAAAATTGCAAGTGAAAGCATCCATATATTATATCCTGATAATACACAGGTTTTAACTATATTGAAACTAATGGCGGATAAGGCTCATATAACAAACCGAATTAATGATTTTCTTAGTTGTCATTATAAATTGTTTCAAGATGATATGAATACTGTGAATTATGGAAATGATGCAGATATAATTGCTGATAAAATGCATACAAAGCAGGAAAAAGAATTTGTTTATGCCATGGATGCAGTGCTTAGTGAAATGGGTTATTATGCAGGGCCTAGAGAATCAAATGAGGGTCCTGGTTATGCTTACTATAGTAAGGAAAGTGAAGTAAGAAAAAAGGGACCATACCATTACTTAATGTCATCTAATAAAACAAAACTCGTTTTATATCTTCGTATTAGAAATGTATCTAGATGTTTAGATTATTTAAAAGAGTGCCCAGATTCTGTTAAACAAATTTTTTTATGGAGTGACATAGGATGCTCGAATCGTATAAAAGGCACATGCATACATGGACAAGAGTATGCAATAGATGGGAATACCTATTGGAGATGTGGATGTTGCAATGCGTCCTTTTATTTTAGTCCAGCTATAAAAGATATCCAACATTATATAAAATTAGTTAAATTAGGTCTGAAAAAATAGAGTATATATGTGTACACAGAAAATTATACATACCATAGGGGAGATCACAATACCTGAAGCATTTAATTGAAAGATTAGATGCTTTATTTATAATCTATAGAAAGATTCTATTTTAACTTAGACCTTACGTAAAATGAATTTCAAAAAAACTCATACAATTTATTTAGACTTTTATAGAAGTCTTTTTTATTTTGTCGAAATTTGTATTGCAAAAAATAAAGGAATATAGAAAAGCTTGGCGAATTAGTAATATAATATGAAATTTTATGCGTAAAAGTAAAGATAAGAAGTGAGATATGGCTATTTACTAGACAAAATCCAAAGGAATTTATAGCTGAAAGGACAGTACAAAGATTATAAGAGAATGCTAAAATAAAATTAGGAATAAAGAAATATGTATTGATTTACACTCTAGGACATTCTTTTCCAACACATCTATTGGAAGGATATATTGATTTAAGATATATGCAAGAATCATTAGGTTATTCTATTTCAAAGACTATAGAAATATATACTAATGTAACTTAAAAAAGCATATAAACTATTGTAAGTTTGCTTAATATAATTGTTAGAATAGATAGAGAAACTTAATCTAAAGGGTATATTAGACGGCATATGTCGTAAAAACAATAGTTATGTGTAATTAATTAATATGGAGGTATTAAACATGAGTCTAGAAGAGTTAAACCCGACGAAAAGATTTAGTGATAGAGTTCATAATTATGCCAAGTATAGACCAGGGTATTCTAATGAAATAATTGGTTATCTACATGAAGCTGCTGATCTTAATAAAAATTCAATAATAGCTGATATAGGTTCAGGCACAGGAATTTGTACTAAAATGTTTTTGGATAATGGGAATACAGTATATGCTGTAGAACCAAATCCAGAGATGAGGAAAGTAGCAGAATATTTGCTTGAAGACTATGAGAATTTTTATTCTATTGATGGGTCTGCTGAGAGCACTAAGTTACAATCTGAATCAATTGATATTATTACAGTAGCACAAGCATTTCACTGGTTCTCCCTGCAACCTACAAAAGAAGAATTTTTTAGAATACTTAAGCCTAATGGGATGGTTGTTTTACTATGGAATTTCAGAAATAGAAAGTCATATGGATTTATGCATGAATATCTAGAACTTATTAGAAGATATGCAGCAAGCTATACCAACGAGTCAAATGATGATGACATTATGTCACAGTTCTTTGATGATAGAACTATACATACAAAGGTTTTTCCTAATCATCAAAAAGCTGATTTTGAGAGATTAAAAGGAGAATTAGCCTCTTTTTCATATATGCCAAATGAAGAAGATCATCATTTTCAGTCTATGATATCAGAGTTACAAGATTTATTTAACCAATATAGTAGTAATGGAAGTGTAATTTTAGAATATGAAAGCTACCTTTATTACAGTAAATTAAAATAAAGAATAGTATAAGTTGTGAGTATGTGAAAGGAGAACCTTCATCCCCATTTAAGATAATAGTTAGCTAATATTACTTGCCTTACAGGTATGATAATGAAAGTCATAGTCACGATCACATAACATAAGATTTGAAGACATCTCTTCACTGGATCATATCAAGGAAAATTAGCCTACAAACCTAGTGCCAAAGGCAGTACTTCAATTGAACAACTTTTTATTTCTGAAGGTTATGATATGATTGTTTAAGATATACCTGATGATGAGATTATGTCCTACTAGAGTAATTGTGAAATGATGAATAATTTTAAAGAATACCTTTTGAAAAAAGTAAGTTTAAGTAATACACATAACAATGGATTTGAGTTAGTTGTGGTAAAGTTAAACCTCGGAAGATGAGCCATAACACATCTTTTCGCTAAGCAGCTAGGCTAAGAGGCGCTAAAATCCAAAGTGTCAGTAAAGAAATATATTTTTAAGTTAATACATTATAAATTTTAAAAAGTAAGCAAGGAGAAGTATAGATGGAAAGGCAAAAAATATTTGTTATAGGTGATAGTGTATCAATACACTATGGACCATACCTTAGAGAAATGATAAAAGATAAATTTGATTATGATAGAAAAAGAGGTATAGAAGAGGCGTTAACGGATTCAGATAAACCAATTGGAGGTAATGCAGGCGATAGTAGAATGGTTCTAGAGTATTTAATAGAAGAGTATCAAAAAAATGCTAGATATGATATTTTGGTTATCAATTGTGGGTTACATGATATTCGAGTTGATAGATATTCAAATAAGATTCAAGTTGACTTAGAAGAATACAAGTTAAATTTAATCAAGATAATTAAAATATCAAAAATGATGGCAAATAAAATTATATGGATTGGATTGACACCTATCATAGATGCAATTCATAATTTAAGAAAAGAAGGGTTTTTAAGATATAGTAAAGATGTAGATAATTATGATAATGCTGCTAAACAAATAATGAAAGAATACAACATACCATGCATAGACATATATAATTTTACTAAAAATTTAGGTACGGATATTTATTCAGATCATGTTCATTTTAAAGAGGAAGTTAAAAAATTACAAGCAGCATTTATTGCAGGGTATTTAAATTGTATTTAAAAAAGTTTAAAAGATAGAGGAAAGACACTATTAAAACACTTCTGCTAACAAAATGTCCAAGTCTGTTTTGGCAGAAATGGTGTCAAGTATTCGAAGAGCTAAAGCACATGGCTCAACTAACCGAATTAATAGCTTGTCCTCTGAAAATAAGATAGATTTAAGTCAGGAAGAAATATTTAAACTACTGGGAATGATTTCAAGAGAGATAAAAATTATGAAATTAATCTTGATTCAATAATTGAAAATGCATTTAGAGAATTTGGAATATATAATTTTTCAAATTTAGATGCCGCAAAATTTAAACTTAGAATAACTATATCTGATTATAAATAGAATTTAAGACTTTCCCTTTATACTATATGCAATAAATAAAAGATATAGTGTTTGACAAAGCCTGATAGTCCATGCTGAATGGACATGTCCCGGAGGAGGGTTAGAATACAAAGTGATACTTAATTCTTAAATAATAAGGAGGATTGTTATGATGCAAAATATGGGAGGTTTTATAGGTGGGTTTGGTTATTTAAGTATTATTCTAGGTTTTATTAAATCGATATTGGAAATTTTACTTTATACATCACTAATCTTTGTATCATTCAAAGCGCTACAAGCATTGAATATATATATTAATAAAAATCTAAAATAATATATTAAACCATCTATCTATAATTGTGAAGAATCAAAAGCTAACAATTGTCTTGCATTATTTACATTACTGTAAAAGATAGGAGGATGAAAAAATGCAATTTTTAGTGGGGGTTGGATTTTACACAATTTGGTTCACTCCAATCATATTTGTTACTAATCTGATTGGGGCGATAAAAGCTATTAAAGAAGGACGACAGACCGAAAAATATACAGCAGCATGTTGTATTAGTTTAATGCTAATAGTTATTCCAATATATATGATGTTAATGTATGTCTAATATATGATTATCTAGATGAAATATATAAAAATAATTTCATAGATAAATTTATGGATAAGAGTTATCAATTTATGATTGAGAACAAGGAAGAAATAAGAAGTCAAATGCTATAAAATTAATTATTGTACATTTTTTATCTTTTGATAAAGATGTTTTATTAAGTGATTGAGACACTAAGGAAATGATTGAGAGATTAAGACTAATGCTAAATAAGTTTGAGGTAAGTAGCTCAGTCTAACAACGCATTTATACAAGGGTCTAGGGTCCGGTTCAGGGACATCGAAAATACTCAGACGTTATAAAAAATGAAGATATCGATGTTGTTCATTGGGATATGGATTGATAAAATTGAGGTGTCACATAATTGTAGGAAGATATGAAGTAATAAGGAGGGTTATTATGAATTTTTCCGTTCGTTTCTCAAGTATTAAAAATATGCTTGAACTATGTAAAAAACTGACTACAGGAAACGTTGAAAGAAAGGATATAGAGAACATATTAAAACATGAAGATTATAAGTTTGAATTCGCGCGTTATAAGGGCAGGGTATCTGAAGATGAGTATACTGACTATTTACTAGATTTAAGTAATTTAAATGAAAATGATATTACAAATTTAGATTTAAAAACTCATCATAGTTACTATAAAGACTTATTAGCTAATTTGGATTTTTATAGAGAAAAATTAATCGAATTAAAGAGTTTGCTAACAACGAGTTTGTTTAACGAACAGATTTCAATTGCTTTAAAGGGATTGCCAGAGGATATAAAACTTCCAGATTCAAATTTTATTTTTACAATTGGTATAGGGCAGAGTTTTGGATATGTTTATCAGAATGGTATGCATTTCGATTTCTTGCAATTAGCCAAAGATAAAACAATTAGTGAATTTTGTTCTACTATTGCTCACGAAGTACATCATGTTGGAATAAATGCAATATATGAACAAATGGATTTAAATAATATATCTCTTGAGTCATTATTTTATCTATATTTTTCAGGAGAAGGATTGGCGGTAAAGTATTGTAACAATGCTGAAGGAATATTGTCAAAAAGTATTTACAGTGGAGTTAAAAACAAAGGGTTGGATACTTTTACTTGGAAATACTTAAATGATGATTTCTATAATACAATGACTCATTTCAGAAAAGACATAAACGATATAAGAAACAATAATATTAAATCGGTAGATGAATTGGAAAGACTCATATCACAATATTGGATGAATCCTTATACTGCAGAACAAAGTAAAGAAGAAATTCCTAAATTGAAACATTTTAGATTATACAGTTTTGGAAATGATATTTGGGGAATAATACATGATTGCTTTGGTAAAAGTGCAGTTTTTGAAACACTTAAAAATCCAGAAAAATTTCCTATGATGTTCAATAAATCATTAGATAAAATGGGGTACGGACAATTCAAAATTTAATTCTTAACTTTCTTATTATGTGAAGTATTATAGGTGGAAAGGTGTGGTCACTTCTTATAAGAGAGGCTTATCCACATCGGGAATTAAATAGTATATGGAAAGTTCGACCTCAATAAGCCCTAGAACGTTATAGGAACTGTATTAGGGGTAATTTCAATAGCAATATAATAGGTGAGTTTCTATGATTAATTCTTTTGTCAGGATTCAATGCGTTTGAAATAGCAATATTTACATTGTTATATATAGTGCTAGGATATTTATTTAAATTCATATCTAAGAAAATTTGTCAAATGTAATAAAATTTAATGTTACAAGTAAAGAAGTTGGCATTATCCTGGTAAAAGTTATAAAGTTAAAACATATTCTTTATATACTAAGAAAGAGAAATATGAGGCTGCAGCATCCCTATTGCCCTTAGCTTTGCGCGGGGTTCGGTCATAATGTTTCTGCACAAGAGTGCAGGAGGGAGAGGATAGAATGAAAAGAAATATTAACTATAAGTTGATTTTGTTATTAATAGTGCCCTATTTAGCTAGTGAAATAATTAATCGCTTAATGGGTTATGGAATTAGCTTGAATTCCTCATTATTATTAACTATTTCAAGTATACTTTTATCTTTATGGACATTTAGTTCTGTGGTTTTATGGTTTTGGGTGGGAAGACAGTTTGGAAGTTTAACAATAGAAAAAATAAAAAGTTTTATTTTAGGCAATGTTATATGGGCGATTTCATTAGCTTTATATATCTGGCAGTTTATTTTCGTAGATGATATAAATAGGAATTTTTTTGTTGCCGGAATATCACAACATTATGTGCTTGGTTTCGTAAGTTGGGGAAGTAAGGCTGTAAGTTTATTTACAAATACAATAGATGGAACCGTAGTAGTAATAGTCGCATATTTGATGATGTTTATTGTTTTTACAGTAGGATTTATTACTTCACTCACATTTAAAATAGAAAGAAAGCTTTATTAAATAAATTTTAAATTGTATAGTGACTTTAAAGATTTATAGTAAATACAACGTCTAACAAGATATTTACGTAAAGATGCACGAGGCGTAATCTTAGGGAGTTATGCACTACATTCCTTCACCGGGAGCAAAGCTTTACCAAGGCGTAAGATTTCGGTATCTGGTTCAGGGAGGGTGCAAATACTGGTACGTTACAGGCTATTCCTAAGTGAATTTTTGGTTGCTTTGGAATATTATTATTTATCTTGTAATTTTATTAAGGAGAGATATTTATGGAGAATTATATTGTCATGGAGTTATCAGAAGAATATGCTAAAGAGATTTGTAGCTGGAGATATGAAGGAGAATATTCGATATATAATTTTTTGAACTGGGATGCTGTAGTAGAGAACGGATGGGGTTTATCAATCGAAAAGAAAAGGAAATTGGAATTTATTTCAATACATTTAAATAATGAATTGATTTCTTATGGCAGGATAAGTTTAAAGGCAGATAAAGTATATATAGGAATTGGACTAAAGCCATCTTTTTGCGGAAAAGGCTACGGAAAAAATATTATGAAATTATTAATTAAAGAATGCAAAAGGAGATTTCCTAATAATACGATAGCACTTGAAGTAAGAAGTTTTAATAAAAGAGCTATTAATTGCTATAACAACGTTGGCTTTGAAATTAAAGATAAATATATGAAGAGGACCTTTAATAATTCAGAAGATGAATTTTATTATATGGAATATATAGGGTAAGAAATATTATATTATTTATAAAAAGCAATTGAGTTATACAAAGATACTAATTTAGTTAGAGTATTAAAATTGGCTAAATATAGAATTTGTGGTTGCGAAACAGCGTATAAGGATTGTTTGGGGAAAGTCCGACACAGCTAAGCTTTGGGGCGTTATACGACAGACTATGCCATGATGGTTTAATACGTAAGATATAATCAAGAGATGAATAGTTATGGATAAAAAGATTGAATCTTCCAATGCTGGAAAAGTGTGTAGAAGAGTAAATAATTTATTAAAAGAATAGGATTTTTCAACAAAACCCTCAGTCGAGATTATACGGATACAAGATGAATGAGTATACAAATACTAATTCAATTTTAAAAGATATTATTATGTCAAAATTAGAAAAAAGAAAACAAAATGGATGCAGATATCCAGATAATATTTTGGTAAGAATTAAGTTGCTTAAGCTAAACTGGATAAGTTATGAAGATGTTCTAGAAAGAGAATTCAACCTTTCAGACTTAGATGTGACAAAAGATAAGTGGGAAGAAAATGAAGGAATTGTTAGTAAGTTAAATGAAATTATTAAAAATATGTTTGCATAAGGATGCACTAAGAATCAGAATAAATTGTATAGGAGTGAAAGTTATGAAGGATAGACTTTATTTAAACACTCACAATCCAAATGCGGCGGCAGTTGCAAAAAAATTTGGGTTCGGCATTGAGTTAGATGACTATGCGTACTTTAATGCTAACATAGATTTAGATGAAGGTAAAACGTTATTTGACCGATGCGTTGGATTGATTCAGGGATGTAACAAGCTTATTTTTCATGGAGCTATTCTCGGAACGGATTTAAAGATGCTTGCAGAGGCATCTACATCAGATATTATAGCATTATACAACCAATCTTTTGCCACTGCAGAGGCTCTGGGTATCAATCATATTGTATTTCATTCGGATTATATCCCTGGGCATAGTAATAGACGAGAATGGCTTCACCGGTCTATTGCCTTATGGCAAGAATATATGTCAGACAAGCCAGAAAATTTATATATTTACATAGAAAACTTTGTGGACAATGATCCTTATATAATGGCAGAGCTTTGTGAGAAAATCAATGATAAACGGGTAATGCTTTGTTTGGATACAGGTCATGCTTGTTCTAATTCAAATGTGGATGTTGCCGATTGGATAAGCATCCTTGGTAGCTTTATCGGACATACACACATACATAATAATGATGGAAATTGGGATTATCACTGGCCGCTTGGCAAGGGTATTCTTGATATGGAGCAAATTCTCCATCTTCTTGAGGCAAAAACACTGAATACAACCTATACTATTGAAGCTGATTATTCCCTATCGTTGGAATGGCTTTTAGCACATGGATTCCTTGGAGGCTATGATTATCGAATAGATTTCCAATAGATGTTAAAATTTAGCTGCTAATTAACACCAAAAAAGTTATAATTTCGGATTTTAAGTATAATCATTAGTTTCATCTAATTAGCATTCTTTAGGACCTTTTGAGGGATTATTGGAATGAAAGATGTTACTACTTCCTATAACACGAATATTCCTGTAGGGGTGCGGATGGGAAGTCTTCGAGGTAAAGTGAACCACACCTGTGACCATAAGAGACGTAACAGATGCAATATGGATAACACACATTCCACCATATTGGGAGAAGTTAGATATAATCAGGGGTCTTTCTTAGGGATTATTTTAGAAGATAGAATCATATATAGCAATAGTATTATGAGTACTAAAGAAAACTTATTTTATATTTGTGAAGAAATATAGTGTAGATAGTTAGGTGGTAGTTATAGTAGTTTAAATACGCTTTTATAATATATGTAAGACTTGGAATACTAGATATATAGTTGTGTTTAATATAGTATTTATAGTAAACTAAGTATATAGAATAAAGTAGAATTATAGGAATGTATATAGAACTATGGAAGTAGTAAATGTGAACTGCTGATTATTTATATTAGGTGGTGGTGGTTTGAAAAAAACACTGATACTTGTAGCGGGAATGCCAGGTGCAGGAAAAACCAGATTTGCGAATTATTTATCTGAAAAATTACAGATTTCTTTAATCTGTAAAGATAAGTTAAAAGAAATAATCTGGGATAAGGTTCATTATGATACAACTGAAAGGACTGAATCAAAGATATATGCTGGATTGGCGTATGATTTATCATTTTATTTCTGCGAAATGCTTATGAGTACAGGTCAATCAATAATTTTTGAAAGTAATTTTACAAACGCTGGTGTAGATATATTCCAACCAATGGTGCAAAAATATGGTTATAAAGTTATTACTGTCCTTTTTGACGGAGATTCCCAAGTAATTCACAGACGATTTGTTGAAAGAGATGTAACAAGCGAAAGACATCCAGGTCTTGTTTCTAATGGTTTTTTTGATGATTTTGAGGTGTTTAAAAAAGCGGCTCAAAATTGTGGCAGTTTCAAATATGGAGATGTTATGATTTATGTTGATTCAACAGATTATTCAAAAATATCTTATGATGATTTAATAGAGAAAATTTTATCACACAAATAGTGAGCGTGAACAAAATAAGCATAATCTATAGTAAACTTAATGCACAATATTCTTCTATGGCGAATTATCTACAAAGTTATTAACATGTTATACACAATTAAATAAATTATAGACTACATAGATTATATGTAGTCTATGTATAAAGTAAGTAAAGCCAATCAGTGTATAGGAATGTACACTAGATATGTGAAGAAGGTGATATTTTGAATATACTGATTTATGGTGCTGGTGTAATTGGAAGTATTTTTGCAAACAAGTTGTCTTTGTCAGGGGAAAACGTCACTATACTTGCCAGAGGAGACCGGTATAGTGAAATAAAAAGTAATGGCGTTGTTCTTATAAATCCTAAAACTGGGAAAAGAGAAGTTGCCAAAGTGAGTGTGACTGAAACACTTGAGCCTAATGACGTTTACGACTATATATTTGTAGTTATGCAGAGAACACAAGTTGAAGATGTTTTGCCGATTTTATCTCAAAACAAATCATCCAATATTGTCTTTATGGTTAATACAGCTTTAGGCTATGCTGACTATGCAGATAAGATTGACGAAAAGCGAATTATAATAGGATTTCCTTCTGCAGGAGGGGAACGAAAAAACGGAGAAGTTCACTATTTTATTGGCAGAGGTTTGATGCGTGCTTTTCAAACAACTACATTTGGAGAGTATCATTGTCATAAAACAGAGCGTGTAAAACAAATTATTAAAATGTTCAATCAAGCAGGGATTCCATCTGTGTATTGTAATAACATGGATGCTTGGCAGAAGACACATGTGGCAATAGTGACAAGCATAGGAAACTCATTATATGGTTATAAATGCATCAATTATGAATTGTCAAAATCATACTTTGATGTTGCCATAATGGTAAAAGGCATCAAAGAGGGTTTTTCGGTACTGAAGACATTAAAAATTAAGGTTACTCCGCCAAAGTTAAACTATTTTAAACTTCCCACTTTTTTGCTTGCTAGGATTTTTAAAATTGTTATGGGAACACAGCTTGCAGAAGTAACTATGGCAAAGCACACATCAGTTGCTCGAGAAGAAATGATATACCTCCAAAATGAATTTGATGAGCTGATTAAGAAGAGTATGATAAATACTCCGAATATCGATAAATTGCGAATTAATTTATACAAACAAAATGAACATAATATGTGTAACTTATGATAAACTCTTGTATCTTGTAAAAGATTATAGTTATCAAAAGGTATTTAATAAGTTAAAGTGTATCCTATAGAAGAGACTTTTTTAATATCTACTCTATAGGATACATTTTGCTTTTATATAAGCCTTTTTTATTTTGTCGAAATTTGTATTATGACAATTTTTAAAAAAATAGAGGAATATGTAGAGGGGTGGCGAATAAGTAATATAGTATGAAAGTAAGGAGAGAAAAATAGATAAACTGTGGGGTGATAATATGGCATCAAGTAAGCCGGCTGTTTTTTTGGGAAATTTGTATTTGCAGATAATATTGCCATTTGAGTTAATATATAAAATCTTTATTCGAAGATGTGATACCATAAATGAATATGTTTTATTAGCAATATATGTACTCGGGATATTCTTTTTTCTTTTTTCTTTTTGCTATTGGGAATATACGAATTTTTATCTTAGATATATATATTACTTCTTAATAATAATTGGCATTCTTTTGATTATTTATAGAATTATATTTACTCCAAACCTTGCGTTTGGTGAATTAAGCAACCTAATTAATCGATCTGAAACATTTATTTGGATTATAGTTTTTATTATAATTGATACTAGTATTATCTTAAGTAAAATCAAAAAAAAGAACTGCTTTAGCTTAGCCTTTCCCTTTAAAAATGGTCAATTTTTAGTTATTGATGGTGGAGATGGCAAGAAGTCTTATTTTAGCAATTATCATTACTATGGATGGAAAAGAAAAAATATAAAAAATTACTATTCTATGCGCTTTGCTACAGATATAATAAAATTGAATAAATATGGTTTTGCAAAAAGGAAAATACTATCATCATCTAATGAGGACTACAATATTTATGGAGAAAGAGTATATAGTCCTGTAGAAGGTGAGGTAGTAGAAGTAATTTTAAATGAAGATGATAATATTCCATATGGGAAATTACCCAATAAAAGTGGGAATCAAATTACTATCAAGAATGGTAATTATTATATATCTTTATATCATTTTAAAAAGGACACTATTGTAGTGAACCTTGGACAAAAACTGAAGGTAGGAGATTACCTTGGGCAAGTTGGTAATTCAGGGTATTCGTCAAGATCTCACTTTCATATTCAGGTTGTATATTCTGAAGATAATAATTATTGGTTAGGAAAAGGTATTCCAATAATATTTAATAATAGGTACCCTGTGAAGAATTGTTTAATTAATGCTTAGAATCTTATTAAAGGAGTTCTTGTCCTCGTCCATGGATCTAAGGCAGGAGTTATCTAATGACAGTAAATGTTGCAGATACAGGAGCATTAAACGACAGAATCAGAAATTTAAGTACTGACCTAAATTAATATATCTTGGATAACTGGGCCCAAAATAGTGGTTTACTAAATTTAAAGGATTATAAGCCAAAGAAAATAGGATGAGACTTTCTAGTTCAATAAAATGCAGGTATGATATTTTATGAAAACATAGGAAAGGAGAAAAAGAATGAAATTAGGAGAGGTTTGTTTAGAAACGAATGATGTAATTAAAATGGCTGACTTTTATAGAAAGATATTAAATATTTCTTCAGACTGTAAAGATGAAGAGCATCAGTTCATTATAACTGAAGGCACAACACTAACTGTTTATAACAATGGAGAAGTAAAGAACAACCAAAATCATAATATAAGCTTAGCTTTTACTGTTGATGATGTAGAAGAAGAATATAAAAGATTATTACATTTAGGGATAGATATAATTGATGCTCCTAAAATACAGCCATGGGGAGCAAAGAATATGCATTTTTGTGATCCAGATGGTAATCATGTGTATTTTAGAAGTATACCAAAATAATTGTATTGTGAAGAAATATTAAATCTACAGTAAACAAAGACTTAAAACAAAATCCATTAGGTGTGAATTTTTAAATGCATTATCAAGTAATGGGAGAACACTAGAGTTATATAAAAGCATAGGATTTAAAATTGTACAAGCATAAGATTTTAGAAAACTAATATTTTACTAAATTAAAATAAATAGGAGGAGTTAATAACATGATTCAAACAATAGTACATATAGCTTTAGTAGTTAGAGATTATGATGAGGCAATAGAGTTTTATACTGAGAAGTTAAATTTCACATTAGTTGAAGATACTTATCAGCCGGAACAAGACAAGAGATGGGTAGTTGTATCTCCCCCAGGTTCGATTGGAACCACAATATTACTTGCGAAAGCATCAAAGACTGAGCAGGAATCATTTATTGGAAATCAAACGGGAGGAAGAGTGTTTTTATTTTTAAATACTGATGATTTTTGGAGAGATTATAATGAAATGATCGCAAGAGGAATTGAATTTGTAAGAGAACCTAAAGAAGCTCCATATGGAACTGTTGCTGTCTTTAAAGATTTATACGGTAACTTATGGGATTTATTAGAGTTAAACGAAGATCATCCAATTGCTAAACGAATGAAGTAAAACTTTAAATATCTTTAGTGTTTATTGGATTTTGGAATTATATCACAACTAAATCTAAGGCAAAATAAATACTTAGATATTGGCAGGAAGGATTATCAGTAAAAGATAATAGATTGTTGAGTAATGTCTTAGCATTATTTGGAGATTTTGTAATTATGATAGGTTATGATTTGCTTTTGCATTAGGTAAAAATATGATTTGAGGTGATTATTTTAAATACTATAAAAAATGACTGGAATAGTCAAAGGCTTATTATAGAAAATGTAGATGGAGAATACCAAATTTCTTTATCTGATATAATTAAAAACTCTATAAATATATTTAATGATAAGAACTATAAGAAAATACTTGATTTGGGTTGTGGAACTGGAAGAAACTCTTTGTTTTTTGCTCAGCATGGATTTGAAGTCTTTGCTTCAGACATTTATGAGAAACCAATAGGTATATTGAGAGATAAAGTAAATAGAAAAAATATATCCAATATAGACATATGTAATTTTAGTTTTCAAGATATTTTATTTGAAGATAATTTCTTTGATGCTGTTGTTTGTACATCAGTATTACATCATGCAAAGCTTAAGGATATTGAAAGGGGAATAGCAGAAATATATAGAGTATTAAAACCAAAAGGATGTCTAATTTGTGATATGTTATCAAAAGATGATTTGTCATATGGTTTAGGGAAGGCTATTGAAGAGAATACTTTTATTGGATCTAGAGAAGGAGAAGAAGGAATTCCTCATCATTATACTGATATAAAAGAATTAAAAAAAACATTGGAAAAATTTCATGAAGTTAATATTTACACAAATGAGTATATTATTGATGGATTAAATGGTAAGGAATATTGTTCAAAAGTATTTGATGTTATTGCATTTAAGTAGAGAATATGAATTTCCCCTGGAAGTGTAAGTATATTCTTAGGGGTTATATGTTCCGTTATTTTATTACTAGGAGCAAAGCTGAATTTTGAAAGATGGAAATCTAATATATAATGCTATTAAATTTAAGAAAGATTAAGGAGTGAAGAAATGCCTTTTCCAATGACTCATTTACATATTGCATATAACATATTAAGTAATACACCACAAATTAAGAAACCTTGTGACTTCATGCTGGGTGCCATTGCGCCTGATTCCGTTCACTTTCGTGATAATTATGTAAGTGACATGAAAAAGATAAGTCATCTGTGTGCTGGGAATGAAAAGTGGGGAATGGTCACAAACAATCAAGAATGGTTAGAAAATGTACTTTCTTTTTTAGAAGAAAATAAGGATACAGAGAAAGCTGATTTTATATATGGATACTGCTCTCATATAATTGCTGATATACAAAATAATATAAAAATATGGATGCCGTTCCAATTAGAAAATAAAGAAGCTTTAGAAAAAGGTATGGGAAGCATCTATCATCAAGAATCAAATAATGTGGATTATGCACTATACCTATTGCAGCCACAGCAGAAAATAATATGGGAGATACTTAAAGATGCTAATGGATATGATATACAGAATGTTGTAGACCTCCGTGAAATTAATGAAATAAAGGATACTATTTTACGAAGTCAATTTATAGATAGGGAAGATGTGGACATGTCTTCAAATAAGTATGTTACACTTTCCAATATGCAAAAGTTTATTTCTGTGGAATCCCAGTATATTAGAAAGCTTTTATACCAAAACGATTAAGTGCAAATGCTGAACATGTTTTGAGTTTTTATCTATGTGAGCATTTTGTGTAAAGTAAATAATTGAAAGGGGAAATTTATGAATAGATTAGAAGGTGTTCGTAATATTGTTGATAAAATTTTAATGGAACAACTAGATTTAGAAGAAAGACGTTGTGGATATGTCCATTTATATGGTGTATCTACTATTTGTGGTCTTCTTGCATTGAAACGTGGATTAGATGTTGAGATATGTTCAGTTGCAGGGATGCTCCATGATATTTGGAGTTATAAAGCAGGCTATAGTGTAGACCACGGAAAATTAGGATCTATTGAAGCGAGAAAAATCCTAAATGAGATTAATTGTTTTAGTGAAGAAGAAATTGATATTATTTGTAGTTCAATATTTAGCCATAGTAACAAACAAAATATAGATGATGCTTATTGTGAAATACTTAAAGATGCTGATGTACTTCAGCACTATTTATATAATACCAATCTTTCTATTAATGAAAATGAGAAGGATAGATTGAATATCTTATTTAAAGAATTAGGACTTAATTTATAGTTTTTATTATTAGTATTTTGAGATCTTGTATTTACTGTAGACTAATAGGTAGATTTATAGGCTGTCAGTTTATAGTAGGAGAACTGTGTAAAGCAAAACATTAATTATTAGATTTAAGATACCAAAGGAGAATTATTACAAGATGATAGAACGATGCATTATGATATTTCCCGAATTTGACAATATAAAAATCATTGATGAAGTAAGAGAGAAATATGATCCGCTAGCAAGTCGTGTTAGGCCTCATATTACACTTGTGTTTCCATTTTATAGTGATATAGGCTCAGACAAATTGAAAGAGCATATAGAATATGTCTTGTTAAATACAGGATCTTTTAAGATAATACTTAAAGGTATTACACCGGTACAATCATTTGGAAATTATCTTTTTCTTAACATTGAGATTGGTAGAGAAGAAATATATACTATTCATAAAAAACTTTATACAGGAATATTAGAACCGTATTTTCCACAGTGGCTGAGAGATGGTAAATATTACCCGCATATGACAGTGGGCAAGATAGAAAATGAGGAGGAATATAAAGCTGCGATTCTTGAGGTAGATGATATAAGTGATACTTTTGAAACTATGGTAAATAGGATCAGTGTAGAGATTATAGATGAGAATCAAGATTCAATAATAGAGATGGAAATAGAGTTGAGGTAATTTGTGTTATTTGAAAAAATATTGAAAGCTTATAAGTAGGGATGTGGTTTAATGGATGTTGGCAAATTAAAACGTAAGCTAAGGCAATTAAAGAAAGCCGAAGATAAAATTCGTTTTGAGTATGTTGATGAGGGATTTTCTAAAAAATATGTATGGGATGAATACTTTTCTACAAAATTAATTGATGATATGACAGTTAAGTATCCTATTTCTAAACTACTTAATTTACATAAGCAGGAATTGAAGGAGGTATTTGAAGAATACTTTTACAGTGTATATTTTCAAAAGTACAAAGATATTGGACTAGACTTTGATGAAATTCAAGATCCTAGTGTCTTAGATTATTTTGGGTTATCTCTAGGAGCTTCTGTTGATGATATAAAGAAGAAGTTCAGGGAGTTAGCTAAAAAATATCATCCAGACCATGGGGGAAATAGTGAGAAAATGATTGAGGTATTAGATGCCTATAATAGATTAATGAATAAGGATTATTGAACTAAATGAGACTAGCTATGTATATTATTATGTAATTATTTATATAGGGAAAAGGAGATTGAATATGACAGAATATTTTATAGGAATGCATTGTAGATTTGACGATATAAAGTATAAGAGAGATTACACATCGAGAATTTCAGGGATAGAGTTTTGTAATTTTAATGAGCAAAAAGAAATCCAAAGGGTGTTGGAGATAGCAAAAAAAGATAATTTCAAAATAGGAGTACATTTTCCTCTAAAAAAATCAAGCTATAAATATAGAGATCCATTATTACTATCTCTCGATAAAGATGAAGTTTTAGAAGCATTTAAAGCAGTTGAAAATGAGATTAAATATGCATCAGAGATAGGAGCGGAATATTTATTATTACATTTTCCGAAACCTATGGTAATAGATGAAAGACTTAACTGGGAGAAATGCAAATTTTCTCATAAAGATGAGACTATTGGAGAAAAGGGATATGGATTTGAAGAGTTTAAAAATCAATGCCAATATACATTTGAAAAATTATCTGAGTTATCTAAAAAGTATAAGATTCAAATAGTATTGGAAATAGAAATGCTCAATAAGTATTTGTATCAAGGAAAATTATTAAAAGATTTATTAGAAGCGTATCCAGACCTAAAACTATGTTTAGATAGTGCGAGGATTCATGTTCTAAGTAATATAGATTATAACTTTGATTATAATATTTTCATAAAAGAAATGGCTAAGTATACATATTTACTTCATATATCTAATATAAAGGTTACAGATGTAATAGAAAATGGTCATCATCCTGCATTAATGAAACTAAATGAACAAGATGGGTGGAGTAATATAGGAGAATTTTTAAACATTATATCTTCCGAAAATAAAGATGTAAAAGTATTATTTGAACATCGTTCAGATATTTTAACAGAGGATGAGCTAAATGAATGTTATGATTGGGTTATGAGTTATTTTTAGTCAGATAGAATAAGTTATGGATATCTTCTAATAAAAGATTGGCAGGCGTCTCTTTACTAGGTATGAGATACCCCTAGGAATGAATATTTCGATAGTTCCTTGGGATTTGTTTGATAGAAAGCAAGAAGTTACTAAATTGTAGATTATTTTAATTGGAGAGGTGAGAAGATGGATGATGTAAAACTGATATCTCCTTCAAAGGAGTATGAAAAAGAAGCATTTGAATATATACAAGAATTTTTAAAGTATAATTCAGAAATTAACGGGACAGGTGGACTTGATAGGTACGACGATTATGGTGAATGGTTACTAAAGATTGAAAAAGATTTGGATTTATCAAATATCCCAGAAGGAAGAGTACCTGCAAATACTTACTTTCTTATTAGGAAATCAGATAATAAGATTATTGGAATGATTAATATACGACATAAATTAAATGAGTTTCTTTTAGATGAAGGTGGCCATATAGGCTATTCTATTAGACCTGCTGAGAGAAAAAAAGGATATGCAACTATAATGTTAAAATTAGGCTTACAAAAATGTAGAGAGTTAAGTCTGAATAAAGTTTTAATTACCTGTAATAAAATAAATATGGCATCAGCTAAAGTTATTCAAAATAACAATGGAATATTGGAAAATGAAGTCTTTAGTGAAACTTTTTCTGAAATTATTCAGAGATATTGGATTGAATTATAAACTAAGTAAAACTTAATTAGAAGATATTAAGACAATAGATATTAATAAAATTATAAAAAGAAAGGTAGGTGGAAATCCTGATTTAATGGAAAACCTTTTATAGATCAGGATAACTATGAAAAATAAAATAATCGGTATGGTATTAGCTATTGTATTGATCAGTACGGCATTTACAGGATGCAAACAAAATAATGATACACTATCAAAAGCAGAAGACAATTCTGAACAGAAAATTCAAGTATATCCGGAACCATTAAACTATAACAGAGGAAAAATAACAGATATAAGTGAAATTTTTGATGAACAGAGAAATAGATATGATTTAAGGAGTTATGATGCATCTGATATGGACCTTACACGAATAGAATTAAGGAATTTTATATTCGATAGTCAAACCATATGGCCTGAAAAACTTCCTGTAAATTTTGATGTAGAAACTATTATAAAATATGGAAAGCAGCCAGGTCTAGGTATTGATTATCTGCATAAAGAAAATATTACTGGAAAAGGTGTGAACGTTGGCATAATAGATGGACGTTTGCTTGCAGATCATGAAGAATTCAAAGATAATATAGTGGTATATGAGGAAATATTTGATATGGATAGTCCTGCTCACTATCATGGAACCCCTATAACATCAATATTATGCGGAAAAGATGTAGGGGTAGCACCAGAGGCTAATATATATTATATTGCATATTTGGAAGAAGATACAGATTATGAAGAGGGATATGTACATTTAGCCAATGCCATAGAAAGAATGGTCGAAATAAATAAAGCTTTGCCAGAAGACAATAAAATTAAAGTATTGTCAATATCATCTGGTTGGGATCCAGAGAGTAAAAATGCAGAAGCAATTTATAATGCTATCGAAAAAGCTGAGGCAGAAAACATATTTGTTGTAACTGCACGACTTTATGAAACTCATAAGCTTTTTTTTAATGGTGTTAATAGAGAACCAATGTCTGATCCAGAAAAAATAGAATCATATTATTTAAAATACTATGTAGAAGGAGACGGTACAGCAGAGGATATATTGTTGACTCCTATGGATGCAAGATGGTTAGCTAGTCCAACTGGAAAAGATGAGTATGTAATGTACAGTAATGGCGCATGGAGTATGGTTATACCATATATCAGCGGATTATATACATTGGCATGTGAAGTAGATCCAGATATGACTCCAGAAAAATTTTGGGATATGGCTATATCCACTGGAGATAGTCTTGATGAAGATAAAAGGGATGATGCCAGTAAGGAAAAAAACATGAAAATAGTTAATCCAGTAAAATTAATTTCAGAGGTTAAATCAAAGAAATAGTGAAATTTTTTAGGAGCGGATTCAAGTCTATTTTAATAACTATGGAACACTGAGAACTATGAAATGTGGGAAGGAAAGGTATTTTTAGTTAAGAAAACGAGCAACAGCAGATGAGAACTTAATATTGGATTTATTATATAATATATTGAAGAAGAATTGATTTTCTATAAATCAAAATAGGGATAAAATAGGATATTCACTAGGGAGATAATATGGAGGAAAACATTTTTAACGATAAAAGCTTTATTGCTATGATAAATAATCTTATTGATAGAGTTAAAGCGATATTAGATGATAATTTATTATCAATAATTATCGTTGGATCAGTAGCTTTAGGAGACTATATCTATGGGAAAGGAGATATAGATTTTTTAGTAGTAACTGAGCGTGATTTATTATCTAATAATTGTGAAGAAATAATAAATTTACATGAAAGATTGAGGGCTGGAGAATTTGGACAATTTGGAATTCAATTAGAGGGAATGTATTGTCCTTTACCTATGCTGAAAGAACCGGAAGAATATATAGGTTTGGGTTATTATATAGGTACGGGCAGAAATGGATGGAAGAAGATATCAACATCTGTTATGTCTAAGGTAGACCATCTTACTTTAAGCAAATATGGCAAAATTGTTTATGGAAAAGATATTAATGAACAAATATTTAGACCTTCTCATGATGAATTAAAAAAAGAAATACTTAAAGAGATTGGAAATAATATTAAGTATTCAAAAGATATTGAGGATATTTATTTCTCATTACATTTGCTATATTTAGGGACAAGAAGTCTATATACATTTATAAATAATGATATTTTATCCAAAGGGAAATCTTGTGATTGGTTTATGAAAGAGTTCCCTGATTCATCATGGATACCATTTATTAAATATACTTCTCAATATAGATATCCATTTGATGAAATAGAAAAGAAGCAAGTTAATGAAGATTATATAATCAAAAATGCACCATTGTTTTTAGAGCATATATATTCAATGATTAAAGATTAAAGATAAAGAATATATCTAGATAGGATAAATTATATTAACCTTAATTTACTGGAAGAATCAGAATGTGAACTTCTAGAAGAATTTATCTGGTCAGATGTAGTGGAAAATGGTTCTGAGATAAATTCGGCACAAAAATGCAAGTATTGGATAGCAAAAGTGGATGGATAATATACGTTTGTGTGTTAGTTCAAGCATGTAATAAATACTCAGACATTGTGCGAAATTAATATAAAGGAGGAACATATTTAATGAATATCGGGGTATTATTATCGGGATGTGGAGTTGGTGATGGCAGTCAAATAGAAGAAGTAATATTGACATATCTAGCCTTAGATAAATATGGAATTGACTATATATGTCTTGCTCAAGATAAAAATCAGTATCATACTTTTGATCATCTTAATGAGAAAATTGAAGAAAGTGAGAATAGAAATGTTTTGATGGAGTCAGCACGTATTGGGAGAGGAAGAATTAAAGCATTAGATAATATTAGTATAGATGAATTAGATGGATTGATATTACCAGGAGGATTAGGAGTATTTAAAAATTTATCAAACTATGTATTAGAAAAAGAGAACTTTTCAATAGATAAAGATGTAGATAAATTAATAAAAGACATATATTTATCAAAAAAACCCATTGCAGCAATGTGTGGTGCAACAGTCTTAATAGCAAAAAGTTTGGGGAATGAAGCTAAACAACTAGAGCTTTGTACCAGTAATAATGCTCATAGAAATATATTAGAAATGAATAATGTAATTGTAAAAGAAGTTAATTCTACAGAAGCATATGTAGATATACAAAATAGAATAGTAACAACTCCTGCGTTTCTAGGAACACAAAATTTATATGAAATAAAGATAGGCATAGATAGAATGGTAAAGGAGTTCATAGAATTAATAGATTAGAATTTAGAAATAGTAGGAGAGAGACAAATGAAATATGGGAAAATAATAGGCAAGGGTAATACAGCAACTGCATATGAATTGGAAGAGGATAAGGTACTTAAACTTTTCAATCAAGGATATCCGAAAGAATCAGTAGAGAAAGAGTTTAATAATGCAAGAGTAATAAGCAATATGGGTTTTATAAAACCAAAAGCACATGAGATTGTTTTTTTGGAAGAGCGAATAGGTATTATCTATGACAAAATAGAAGGTGAATCTCTACTTGATTGGGTTATGAGAACAGGTGATGTACAAAGTTGTGCTGTATATATGGCAAACTTACATAAGGAAATCCTTCAAAATAACATCAGTAATGTACCAAGTTACAAGGAGTTTTTAAAATATAATATAGTAAAAGCTTTATCAGGAAATCCAAATAAACAAAAAGAAGCATTAGACATGCTAGACAAATTGAAGGATGGTAATACTCTATGTCATGGTGACTTCCACCCTGGTAATATATTTATATCTGATGGACAAGCAATGGTGATAGATTTCATGAATGTATGCCATGGAGACTTCTTATATGATATAGCAAGAACTGTATTTCTTGTGGAATACACACCTGTGCCAGCAGAAGTAAAAGAAAGAGAAATGCTTTTACAGCTTAAGAAAACACTGGCAGATTTATACCTTATAGAAATGAATGTTACAAGAGAAGCGGTACAAGATTATCTATTAGTAATTATTATGGCTAGAGCAGGGGAATGCCCTAATGAATAGCTAAATATGGGATAAAAATATAGGAGTTATTAAATGTTGTACAGTTAAGATAGTAGATAATCTAATAAAATCGCATAAATAATAATAGCAGGAGGGTCTAACGATGAAATATAGAAAAATTGAGATTGATGGCAGCTATACTGATGAAAAATTAGAGTTAGTTTTAATGCAAATTGCGAGATGGCATAATCTAACACCAAAGCTATGGAGACCAGATTATAAAGCTTCAACAGCAGATATAGAGGAAACGGTGCAAAGAATTTTAAACACAAAAAAAGAAGAATTATTTCTTGCCATTGCAGAAGATGAACAGGGGGATATGCAAGGATTCATATGGGCATATAAACAAGAAGAACCTAAAGGTACTGTTATGATTCTATCCTTGTACGTTACAGAAAGTTACAGGGGTCATGGGATAGCCACAAACCTAAAAATGTTATTAGAGGAATGGTGCCGACTTGAGGGAATTAAAGCGATACAAACAACAGTTCATTATAGAAATAGCAATATGCTGGCACTAAATCAGAAACTTGGATATATCCCAGGGATGGTGTATATGACTAAAAACTTAGTACAGAATGACTAAGAGGAGGAAGAGAGATATAGACATTAATAGAATAGAAGAATTAGCATTTAAAACGATGGGAAAAAGAAAATCTCATTCTAAGAGAGAAAAAGGATATGTTTATTATCATGGATTGAGAACAGCAAAATTAGCAATAGAAATTAGAAAAATAGTAGGACAAATCGATAATTCAAAGGATAATATCATATATGTAGCATCACTTTTTCATGATATAGCTAAAGGAATAGAACCACATAATGAAAATGGCAGTATCTTAGTTCAACAAGTATTGAAAGACAAATGCTCATATGAAGAACTAATGGAGATTGCTGAAATAATTAGATGTCATAATTTAAGAAGCAGTAATGAAGATTGGTCTAAACAGATAAGAATAGTACAAGATGCAGATATGATAGATCATATGGGGACTATGGAAGTATGGTTGAACTTTATATATCAAGCATATGATGAAAAAAGTGTTGATACATCAATTGAATTTTATAATGATAAAGAATTTGAATATTATCTTAAGGATTGCAGAAGAAAACTGAATTACGATATATCTAAAAAGATATTTGATGACAGAGCAGAATTTATACATGAATTTATTCAAAGGCTAAGTATAGAGGGGAAAGGTGGAATTTTTAATAAGGACTTATTAAGTAGATAAATAAAAACATATATTTACTAGAAGAATCAGAGCATGAACTTTTGGAAGAATTTATCTGGTCAGATTTGGTGGACAAGGATTGCGAAATAAATTCAGCACAAAAATGTAAATATTGAGTAGCAAGAGTGAAAAAGTAATATATATTTATATATGGAGGTCAATGATGAACATAATATTTAAAAATGCAACAGCTGTTGATATTGATAAAGTATTTGAATTAAATAAAAATCTTATTAAGAAATATGAAACTAATTTGAATTTTGATTTTGAAAAGATTTTTATTTGGGTTAAGAACAAGATAGAATATAATATAGAGAACTACCAATGTATTTACTTTGAAGGAATTAAAGTAGGTTATTATTACTTGCATGATGAAGATGGAAGTCTTGAACTTGATGATTTCTTTATTTTTGATGAATTTCAAGGTAGAGGTATTGGAACAGAAGTTTTAAAACATGTTGCCTTAATTGCAGGAGAAAAAAATAAAGATGTATTTTTATATGTATTTGTAAATAATCAAGGAGCTATTAACTTATATCATAGAAATGGATATAAAATTGTAAAGAACATTGCTGATAGCAGATATATAATGAGTACATAAATAAAATAATGTTTTTACGGAATAATCATTCAAAAAACATCTATAAAGAGGTGATAATCATTTTTTACTATATAACCGGAATTATCGTTATAGCTACAATATCTATAATTATTTCAAGCACTCATCTAGTTAAAATAGAACATACAGAAATACAGAAAAAAGTACCTTCTAATTTTAGATTCATTCATATATCTGACATTCATAATAAAGTAAATTTTATTAATGGCAGGATTAGTAGCATTATAAATTCTACTAATCCTGATTTTGTAGTGGTTACGGGAGATTATTCAAATACTCAAAAAAAGTTGCCTAGAGTAATAGAAGAACTGGGAGTTATAAAACATCCTGTATTTATGGTACTAGGAAATTATGAGAGAGAAGAACAGAAGAGTTTTCTTAGAAAAAGAAAGATATCGCTAGACAAACTAATTAATGAAATTAACAAGTACAATAATCTAAAGTTATTGATTAATGAGAACTCAACCTTAATAATAGGAGAAACAGAAATCTTAATATATGGCTTTGATAATTCTATATATGGAAACGAAGACTATGATATTGAGATTGAGAAAATAGATAACGATTATAAAATAATACTAGCTCACTCACCAAATATAATTAATACATTAGAGTCTAAAGAAATAAGCTATGATCATATTCTTGTAGGACATACACATGGAAGACAAATAAATATACCAATTTTATATAAAACTCTATATGATGGATTTCATATTGGATGCAAGAAGAACGATAATGATCAATATTTTTCCATAAGTAGGGGGTTGGGTACTGTGAGAATACCATTAAGAATTAGAAGTATTCCTGTGATTGATGTATATGATGTAGTGAGTGGATAGTAAGGAGTAAATTTATTAGTGACACTAGATAGGAAGGAGATATTTGATGGATACTGCTTTTATCGATGCTTTAAAACGATGCGACATAGAAAGTATAAAAAAAATTCCTAAAGGTGATCTTCATAATCATGCACCAAGAGGTGGAAATGTACGCTTTATTGAAAAGTGGGCAGGAGTTCAAATTCCTCGATTAAATCAAAAATTTTTAGATCTTGGGGATATGCAGAGATGGTATGAGAAAAACATTAGATGTCATTGTCAGGGGATAGATGGTTATGAAGTTCGAATTAAGGGTGCATTTCAGCAGGCAAAAGATGATGGAGTTACTAAGCTTATTTTGAGTTTTGGGTTAGGGGAAGAAGCACTTTATGGTTCTTTACCAAACTTTATAAAGGCTATTTCAAGTATTCATAAAGAAACTGCACCAGAAATTGAATTTGTTCCTGAGTTGGCTTTTGATAGAGGAAGTAATGTAAATTCTATATTGAATTTATGTCATGAATATTTCAGTATGAATTTCTATAAATCAATTGATATTTGTGGAAATGAATTTGCGCAATCAATAGCAAATTTCAAACCATTATATCGTTTAGCAAAATCATATGGTATAAAGCTTCGTGCCCATGTAGGAGAGTTTGGCGATGCAGATTCTGTTAGAGAAGCAGTGGAAGTATTAGAACTAGATGAGGTACAGCATGGGATATCTGCGGCAAATTGTAAAGATACTGTTCGTTGGTTATCCGACAATCATATTATCCTAAATATCTGTCCAGCCAGTAATATTATTCTCAGTAGAACTGATGATTACAAAACTCACCCTATACGTACTTTATTTGATGGTGGAGTAAAGGTAACAATCAATACTGATGATATGTTAATTTTTGATGTGAGTATATCTCAAATGTTTTTAGACTTTTATAAAGCTAATATTTTTACTGTAGATGAATTAAATGATATTCGAAAAAATGGACTTACATAATAGAAAATTATCTATGATTTTCAATATTATATCAATATCAAAGTTAAGTTATTATTTTTAATAATATAGGCACTGTAATTAAGGATAATAATGTAGTTATAGACACTAGAACAGCTGCATATTCCTTCTCCTTATCAAAACTCTCTGCAAATATTGAAGTCATAGCTGAAGCAGGCATAGCAGTCATAATAATTACTGTATTTATAGCCTTTGATGTGTCTCCTACTAATAGTGATATAGAGTATATAATTATGGGAATAATTGCCAATTTAGTAGTTATTCCATAATATATTGTCCAATCCTTTAAATGCTTTCTTATTTTAACATTTGAGAGTATAGCCCCAATAATAATCATAGACAAAGGGCCAGTAATATTTCCTATGCTTTTCATACTGGATGATATGGCACTAGGCAATTGAATATTAAATACCATGATTATAATACCTATAAAGACTGCTATAATTGATGGGTTTAAAAGAACCTTTTCTATTTCTACCTTTAATTCCTTCCTTTCAAAATTACCTTTGAATAATATAAGTCCGTATGTCCACACAAATATTACAAAGAACATATTAAATATAGATCCATATATAACACCTTCTGCACCATATATAGAATTGAGTATTGGGAAACCAACGTAACCTGTATTAGTAAATACATTAGCAAAATGCAATATTGTTTTCTTATCATTCTTTACTGGCAATAGGAGTAAGTATGAGATAGCTATCATTATTATATAGGCTATTAGGCTATAATAAAATGTCTTTATAACATTAGATTTAATAGTATCGTCATATGTAAAAATAAAAGATGCAGCGATCATGAAAGGTAATGCTATCTGTATAAGTATATCTGTTAATCCTTTATTCATTTCTGAAGTGATAATTTTTTTCTTACTCCCATAAACACCGACTAAAATCATAATAAATAGAGAAAAGACACTGTCTATTATAGCTGATATTTTCAAAGGAATTCCCCCTTTTATTTAGGTATTAATCATGTTATGTTGAATGAATATTTTTGTTACAAAATGACCTGCTAAGTAGAAGAAGACATATCTAATATAGATGGCACTTAATTTAAAATGCAGGTATTTTTGAACTATTCAAATTTATTTTCCTGGAAAAGAAGGAATATGAGGAAATTTGCAGAATAAGTAATATAGAAGAATCAATTTATGAAGAGTTCACTACGGAAAAATTTACAGGAGGAGTAGTATGGAAAGCTGTTTGATAATCGATGGACATAATTTATTGTTTCGTATGTTTTATGGTATACCAGGAAGTATCAGAAACTCTAAAGGGAATGAAATCAAAGGAGTTGTTGGATTTATAAGTGGACTTATTAAGTATATTAATGAATTTTCCCCTAATAGTATAATGATTGTGTTTGATACTGAGACAAGCACAATAAACAAGTGCAATGATTACAGTGACTATAAAAGCAATCGAATAAACTATCTAGATGTACCAGATAATGAAAATCCATTTACACAACTACCATATATATTTGAAGTTTTAAACTATCTAGAGATGCCCTACAAAGAAATAAAAGAATACGAAGCAGATGATTATATTGCTTCTTTTTGTGAGAAGTATAGTAATAGATATAGATGTATAATTGTTTCTACAGACCAAGATTTTTTTCAACTAGCTAATGATAATATATCTGTGTTTAACCCAAGTGGAAAACAGGGTATGATGTATACTTCTCAGAAAATATATGAAAAGCTTGGAGTATATCCACAGCAAATAGTTGAGTATAAATCATTAATTGGAGACAAAAGTGATAATATAACAGGTATTAGAGGAATAGGTCCCAAAACAGCACAAAAAATATTGAGTATTGGGAGTATAAGTGAGATATTAGAAAAAGGTTTGATGGATGGTAAATTGTATGATGCTTTGAAGGAAAATGAACCCATAATTAATAGAAATATTAATCTTATAGCTATGAAAAGAGATATACCAATTGATTTTGAAGTTAATAAATGGAGAAATAAAGTAGTAAATGTTAATTTAAATGTAATGAACGTTATAAAAGCTAGTGGAGCTTATTGATAGATAAGATTAAAAGAATTTAGGGGGGAATATGCTAAACATAGATTTAAATGAATTAAAAGATAAATTAAAGCCAATTATTGGAATTGTTGATTCAATTGAACCAATTGGTAATCATAATTTACAAAGACATCTGGTTTATAAGTTGTCATGTGGTAGCAAAAAATATGTAATTAAGCTTTATTACAAAAAGAATAGGTGGAATAGAGAGGTTGCAAGTCTAAAGCTTTTTGCAAATACAGAAGGTTTAGTTCCCAAGATTGTTGATTATGGTATATTTGACAATGGGTTAGAATGGCTAGTATATGATTTTATTGAAGGGGAGCTGTTGACTCAAGTACATGAGAAATTATCATTGGATAATTTAAAGGATATCTATTATGAAATGGGGAGGCAGTTAGGTATAATTCATTGTCATAAAGAATTTGATTTTTTTGGAAGCATGGATGGGAATGGCAGGAGTATTCAAGGTTTTGTTACATATAGAAAGTACTTTGAAGACTTAATGAATAGAATATTGCCGGAGTTGTATTCCTTTGAGCATCAAAATTTAACACTGCTAAAAGAAGCAGAGAATCGGTTGAAATCAATGTATAGTATATTAGATGAAGTAAGTAAAGCAACTGTGTGTCATAATGATTTTAGTCCTAGAAATATATTAGTCAGCGAAATAGATGATAAGTATTACTTAAAAGCTATAATAGATTTTGAACAAAGTATACCGATTGATATAGATAAAGAATTAGTTCAAGTTTATTTACCACTTATTGAAAATGATAAAGTATTGGCAGAGAGATTTAAATCTGGTTATGAGGAATTTGGTAGAATTAATCTTAGTAAATTAGATTTAAAAAGAGATTTTTATAATTTACATATGGGGTTAGGGATTTGTGCATGGGCTAAAGAAGTTAATTATGAATATTATTTAGAAGGAATGAAAATCTTAGAAGAAACTGTGAATAGGTTGATGGATTGTAAATAAATAATCTAAAGAGGAGAGTTATCAATGCAAGAGAGCGTAAAATTAAAAACTATTGATGAATATATCGGGACATGTTCAGAAGAAATTCAACCTAAACTTAGAAAGCTTAGGCAGATTATTCTAGATGTATCACCAGAATTGACAGAGAAGATTAGTTGGAATATGCCTACTTTTTATTTCAAGGGAAATGTAATCCATTTTGCAGCACATAAAAGACATATCGGTCTATATTGTGGAGCAGAAACAGTTAAAGTCTTTAGTAACATACTTCACAGTTATAAGACTTCCAATGGTACAATCCAAATATCTAATGATAGGGAATTAGATATAGATCTGATTCAAAATATTGTAAGGTTTAATATTGAAGGAAATAGAAATAAATAGATTTGCGTTAACAGTAGACTTTAGAAGTATAAAACTGGTATATACATGACTACAGGATAGGAATTAATCTAGCTGAAAGATTGATAGAATACCTTAGCAAATTGCACTTAAATTACTATAATACTTAGGTTTTTTCCATTACAATATTTATTTTAATGGAAAAAGATGGTTAGGAGATAAAATTAGAGAAATAAATGACTTCATATAATAAGATATTTTATAAATAGATATTATTATCTCTAGAAAAATAATTAGGAGGTCTTGGGATGAGTAGTGAAATAAAAATTTTCAGTGGTAGTTCAAGTAGGAATTTTGCTCAGAGTATATGTGATTATATAGGAGTTGAACTTGGCAAGTCTGAAGTAATTACATTTTCAGAAGGCAATACATTTGTTAGGATTGGAGAAACTGTGAGAGATAAGGATGTATATCTTGTACAATCTATAGGGTTAAATCCAAACGATGAATTTGTTGAGATATTATTTTGGATGGATGCATTTAAAAGAGCAAGTGCAAGTTCAGTAACAGCTATAATGCCATATTTCAGTTACGCAAAAGGAGATAAAAAAGATGAGCCTAGAGTATCCATAAGGGCAAGGGTATGTGCAGAATCGATAGAACTAGCTGGAGCAGATAGGATAGTTACAATGGATTTACATAGTCCACAGATACAGGGCTTTTTCAAGAAACCAGTTGATAACTTAATAGCACTACCAGTACTATGTGAATATATAAAGAATATGGATATTGATAATTATGTTATAGTTTCTCCTGATGCAGGTTATGCAAAACAAGCAAGAGAGTTTTCACGCCATCTTGGTGTTTCTACAGTAATAGGAGATAAGACTAGAAAGGCTCATGATGAAAAAGCCAAGGTACTGGAGCTCATTGGAGATGTTAAAGATAAAAATGCAATAATAGTTGATGATTTTAGCATAAGTGGAGGAACGTTAGTAGAATTAGCAGGATTTCTTAAAGAAAGAGGTGCTAAGAAAATATTTGCATGTTTATCTCATATATTACTCAATTCAAAAGGAGTAGAAAAAATTGAAAATAGTCCAATAGAAAAGGTTATAAGTACAGATACAGTTATAAACCCATATGTTCAAGATTCTAGCAAAGTTGAAATTGTGTCAGTTGCACCTCTTTTTGCAGAGGCTATTATAAGGATTCATAATAGAGATTCTCTTAGTATATTATTTGAAAAGCTGCCAGAAAGAGTTATTAGGGCATTAGATTTAAAGAAATAAAGAGAAAATATTATTTTATTGATAAGGAGATAATCTATGGAATTAGGTAATATTTATGAAAATACGGCATGGCTTTATGATTATGACAATAGAGATAATTTGACAGATGATATACCTTTTTATAAAGAATATGCGTTAAAATCAGGTGGAGAAGTGCTAGAATTAGGATGTGGTACTGGAAGGGTGGCTTTGAAATTAGCAGAAGCTGGATTTAAGATAACAGGACTGGACTTATCAGATACTATGCTAGAAATTTTCAATAGGAAACTAAAAGAAAGTTCTTATAAAAATAATATTGCTTTAGTAAAAGGAAATATGGCTAAGTTTAATTTAAGAAAAAAGTTTAAACTGATTATTGCTCCTTTTAGAGCATTCCAAGTACTAACTGAAGAGAAGGATATAATAAGTAGTTTAAATTGTATTAAAGAACATTTGTCAGATAAGGGATTTTTTATATTAAATGTATTTAGACCATATAAAGAATTAGATGAAGCTTGGTGCTATGATGAAGTAGTGCAATGGGAAACCATTGATAATAGCTGTGGATATAGAATTGTAAAGAAACACTGGGGTGATAAAATCGATACAGTAAATCAGATTATCTATCCTCATTATGCCTTTGAAATTACAGAGAGTAATGGAAATATGAAAAGATTAGAAGAACATTTAAAATTAAAATATTATTACTATGACCAAATTACTAAATATTTAACAGATGCTGGATTTTCTATAGAGGAAGAATATGGCTGGTATGATAAGAGTGATATTAAAAGTGGGAGAGAATTAATTTTTGTATGCAAGAAGATATAAAATCATATATCAAGCAAGGAATATCTTGAATTAGTTCAAGAACTATTAAAGTTTGTTATGGATATTTACATAGGGAGGTAATAAATAATGAAAACGTTGGAAACTGAAAGAACTATTCTTAGAACATGGAAAATAGATGATATAGATGATTTTTATGAATATGCAAAAAATCCTAATATAGGTCCAAGTGCAGGATGGGAGCCCCATGAGAACCAAGATGTCTCAATGAAAATACTACAATTATTTATAGAAAAAGACGAAGTATGGGCAATTGAATATAAAGCTAATAATAAGGTAATAGGCTCAGTAGGAGCTCATATTGATGAAAAAAGACGAAGTGTTAATGGGAAGATGATTGGATATGTACTTTCAGAGGATTACTGGGGGCAGGGAATTATGGGTGAAGTTGTAAAAGAAGTAGTAAGACACTTATTTGATGAAGAGAATTGTGACATAATTTCTTGCTATCATTACCCTTTCAATAGCCAATCTAAAAGAGTAATTGAAAAAAGTGGATTTCAATATGAGGGGACTTTGAGGTTTGCTAGTAAAATATATGATGGAAGGATTTATGATGATGTTTGTTATTCTATAACGAGAGAAGAGTATTTAGATAGAAAACAAAAATAGACTAATGAAAGAGATTTGTCATTTATAAACTATATAAAATTGTTATAGAAATGATGATGTAGGAGGGAAAAAGGATTGAAAATAAAAGGATTAAGAAAAGCAGTTATGATATTTACTGTTATTGCTATGGCAATGACTATTATTAGTATAAGTTTTAATTCTTTATTAACTATGTATTTATCATATAAATTAAATAATGAAATAGGTAAAGTAAGCTCCATAGGAATCATAGGTGGTGCTGATGGACCAACAGCTATCTATTTGACAAGCCAATCGCATCCATATCTTTTTACTGTTATATTTTTATTGCTTTCAATAGTTGGAGTTTTATATTTGTTTTTTACTAGAAAAGTAATTAAATAGCTATGAGCGCAATTCATTTATTTTAAATCATATAAGCAAAGACTATGGGATACTAAGGAGAGATTTACTTTGAAGAAACTAGAAACTGCAATTAGATTGAGAGAGGAAAGAAAATTAAAAGAATCGAATGAAATTTTAATAAATCTTGTAAAGGAATATCCAAATGATGCAATGGTCAATTATCAATGTGCTTGGAGTTTTGATGTTTTAGGTCTAGAAATAAATGCAGTACCGTATTATGAAAAAGCTATTTTAATTGGGTTAGATGATGAGGATTTACAAAGTGCTTTTTTAGGATTAGGTAGCACATATAGAACATTAGGACAATATGAAAAGTCAAAAGAAGTTTTTGAAAAAGCTTTATTTAAGTTTCCAGAGAATAGAGCTATAAAGGTTTTTTATGCAATGACCTTATATAACTTAAAGGAACACTCTAAAGCAATGGAAATTTTACTATGTAATTTAACCCAAACATCTTTAGATGGAAATATAAAGAAGTATAAAAAAGCAATAGAATTTTATTCTGATAAGTTGGATAGGATATGGTAATTTATATAATTTCAAATAATCAGTTTTAAAATAGGAAAAGAAAATGATATATCATGTAGGGGAGATTAAATATGAAAAAAACAGAACATAATTCAGTGGGAATTATGTGGAAAAATTATTTAGAAACAATTGGTGAATCCATTTCTAAGACTAAGAAAGAATATGTATCATGGCATTTCGAGATAACAGAAGGTGCAGCAAACAAATTAGCAAAATTAGTTTTGGAAGGTAAGAAGAAAGCTACGGCGTCTTCATTATGGGTGTATGAATATGAGGGAGAACCTATACCAAATGAAGGCGATTACAGTATAATAACGGATTGGGATGGTGTCGCAGTATGTATTATTCAGACAAAACGTGTTGAAATAATACCATTCAACTTAATTACAGGAGAGCATGCAAGAAAAGAAGGCGAAGGAGACTTAAGTCTTGAATATTGGAGAAAAGTCCATGAAGAGTTTTTTACTGAGGAATGTAATACTATTGATAAAGAATTTACGGAAGGCATGCCAGTTATTTTTGAAGAATTTGAGGTAGTTTATATTTAGTTAAAGATAAGTATAAAAAATGAAAATTATACTAAGAAGAAGAGGAACTATGTATGAAAAAACTAATTATTATTAATGGGGTACCAGGGGTGGGAAAGACTACTATCTGTAGAGAGCTTTATAAATCAATTTCCAACTCAGTATGGTTAGATGGTGATTGGTGTTGGATGATGAACCCTTTTGTAGTCAATGAAGAGAATAAGAAGATGGTTGAAGATAATATTAACTTCTTATTAAGAAGCTACTTGAATAATTCCTCTTATAAATATGTTATTTTTAATTGGGTAATAGGCAACGAAAAGATATTTGAAACAATACTAAGTAAATTAGATGATCTAGAATTCCAACTTTATAAAATATCATTGATATCTTCTCCTAAAACTCTTAAAGAAAGAATGCTAGAAGATGGAAGAACGGAAGAACAAATAGAAAATAGCATTAATAGACTAAAATTTTATGAAGATATGGATACGTTTAAAATAGATATAACAAACATGAGTGTAAGAAATGTAGTCAGTAAAATTTTGGAGATGATAAAATAATGGAAAATTTAGATATAGCTATTGAACGAATTACTAAAAGTAATTATCATATGTTTGATGATATGGTATATTGGAGGACAAATGGATGTGAAAGGACTGGGGAGGAAAGAGATAAGAATAAAGATATAATCTTCGAGGATGCATTTTCGGAGCTTGATCATCAGGGGTTTTATGTTTTTGCTGCTCGTCATGAAGGACGTTTCGTAGGATGGATAATGTTAATATATATACCTAAACTAGGTAAGTGGAATAAAGGTGTAATTTTTGTCGAGGAATTGTGGACAGCCCCTGAATTTAGAAGAAAAGGAATTGCGATGAAGCTTATGGGAAAAGCATTTGAAGTTCAATATGAAACAGGAGCTATTAAAGTTAGACTCTATACAGATAATATGTCAGCACAAAAATTATATGAAAAATGTGGTCTCAGAGTAGCAAATAAGGCAGTATTTATGGAATCAAAGGATAACTAGAAAAACATATACCTTTCATTAAGAAATTGAGAAGGTATAGGATATGACAAACTTAAAAAGGTAGGGAGTTATAGTATGATAAAGGTGAATTTTCATGATTTAAATACAATAGAAGATGCTAAACTGCAATTTGCAGTTATTATGGCAAGGTGCGAAGGGAAATGGATATTTGTAAGACATAAGGAGAGACTGACTTGGGAAATTCCAGGTGGACACAGAGAAAGAAATGAGGATATTAATTTTACGGCATCAAGAGAACTAATGGAAGAAACTGGAGCACAGGAATTTAAAATTATTCCAGTTTGTATATATTCGGTAAATAGAGATGAAATTGAATCCTTTGGGCAATTATTTTATTCTGAAGTAGAGAGTCTTGATGAATTACCAAATTCTGAAATAGGTGAGATTAGGCTATTTGACACCATACCTCAAGACTTAACCTATCCATTGATTCAGCCATATTTATTTAATAGAATAGAGGAGTTTTGTAAGAAATAGGGAGAAGATAATGCAAAACTATAAACTGTATAATAGGTAAAAAATCAAGAAGTATAATGGTTTAATAGATAATAAGAGAATAAATTGATTTAGGGGATGTTGATCTATGAAGGTTGTTATAATATATGGAAATGGTAGAAAGGGTAGCACATATAACTGTGTTCAGATAATAAAAAGAACTATAGGGCAATATGAAGATGTTAAATTTGAAGAGATATGGCTACCAAAGGATTTCCCAGAACTTTGTTGTGGATGCTTTAATTGCATTCTTAAGGGAGAACTCTTCTGTCCCCATAGTGAGTATGTATATCCCATAGTTAACTCTATTATTGAAGCAGATGGGATTATTATGGCATCACCAGCATATGGACTAGATGTATCTGGAGCAATGAAAACTTTGATAGATCATTTATGTTTTATGTGGATGCCTCATAGACCTCATAATGAAGTGTTTTCAAAGATAGGGTTTGTAGTTTCAACTGCAGCAGGAAGTGGCATGAAAAGGACAAATAAAACTATGAAGCTAGCTTTGAACTACATGGGTTTTAAGCGTGTATATGACTTTGGTAGTGCTGTTGCTGCATCTAGATGGGAAGACGTAAAAGGAAGTAAGAAACTGATTATTGAAAAAAAGCTTATCAAAAAATCTCACAAATATTATCAATCTCTAGTTGATAGGAAGAAGTTGAAATCTAGATTATCTACTAGATTGACTTTTATAGTAATGAGGAAGATGATATCTGGATATCAAGATGGAAATATTGATAAAGAGTATTGGAAAAGTATGGGCTGGTTTGATAACATTAAGCCAGTGTAGTTAGTGTTAGTATTATAAATGGTACTTTTTAAGGATTTCAATAGGTTATATTTGAATTTATAGTAGTAAGATAATACGATATGAATAAAATAATTTACTGGAGGAATAAAATGCTTCAAGATGATTTTTTATTAAAGCCATCAAAATATGTTATTGATAATTGGATATTAAATTTATTACCTGAGTATGATATATATTTTTTAAAAGAGTTGCCTAGTGATTTAGATTTAAATTTATGCTTACCAATGCCGGTGAATGAGTATTTTGATCACCCTGTTTATTCTCAATTAGAATATGTAAATGCTTATGAACTTTGGAGGATATCAAATAAAGCTAATTATGCCATTATAGATTTCAGTAATTGGTTTGATGATTTATCAAGAGCTAATCAAAAGCAGGTGTTACTTAATCAATATGAATTAAATAGAGGATTAGTTGTTTCTTTAGATTGGTTTTATATAGATAATAAACTTTTAGAAAATAATCTAATTAAAAATAAGGTAGTTATGAACAGAAATTTATGGGAGAGCTTATCTTATCAAGATAAGGAACGATTTATATATCATTATGCACAGGATTGGGAAGACTGGAATTGCAAAACAGTTAGTAATGAAATAGATATGGATATAGATTTAATCAGCATAGTTAATACCTTTACAATTAAAGAAGGAATCAATTGTTTAAGCACTGTATTATATTGTTTAACTCATCAAGAAAATATATTAAAACAATGGGTTCATGAAAAAACATTTTTAATAGCTTTAGAACAACTGGGATATAAAGAAACCAGAGATAACAAAATTGAAAGAAATACAGTAATTGTTTTTAAGGATGATGAAAAGATAATTCATGCTGCTTATATAGTATCAGAAGGCTTAGCAATTAATAAAAGTGGTCAATCTAAATTTAATCCCATAAAACTAGTAGATATAGATATATTGATAAAAGAGTGGAATCCATTAGATTATGTAATCTATAGAAGATAAAAGGTATATTGAATACTGGAGGGAATTACATGAAGGAAATTGAACATTGGTATGACGAAAAGTATGATGAATGGGAAAGGCTTGAGCGACATAAAATTGAATTTGACATTACTAGAAGATATATGGATGAATATATAATTGGAGAGAATTTAGATATATTTGATATTGGCGGTGGTCCTGGTAGATATTCTATATATTTGGCAGAAAGAGGACATAGGGTATCATTACTTGATTTATCAAAGCATAATATTGAAGTTGCGAAAGAAAAATCAGCAGAAAGAGGTATTTCACTAGAAGCTTATATACATGGAAATGCGCTAGAGCTACATAAGCATGAAGGTGCATATGATATTGTGCTATTAATGGGACCTTTATATCATTTGATTGAAGAATCAGATAGAAAGGCTGTTGTTAAGGAAGCAGTAAGATTATTGAAATCAAATGGAATTATATTTGCATCATTTATATCTAATTATGCACCTATACAAGATTATCTTAAAGGATTATGTCCAATAGAAAATATAGACGACATATTGATATACTTGGATAATGGTGAAAACCAAGGAGATAAAGGGTTTACAATAGCTTACTTCACTGACTATAAAGAGGCGAGGGATTTGATGAATAGCTTTGGACTAAGAGAAATAACATTCGCTGGTGTAGAGAATATCCTAGGATCTAAAGAAAAAGAGATTAATATGTTAGAAGAAAGTGAGTATAGAAAGTGGTTGGAAATTTGTTATCAGTTGAGTCGGGATGAAAATCTTATGGGTACTAGTGAACATTTCTTATATATTGGAAGAAAAAATGGATAAAGAGAAAACTACCTTTTGTAGGTAGTTTTAAGTATGGGAGTTATTAAGTAAAGAGGAGTGTTGGAGGAACCTTTTTTATTTTTCTTTACAATGATTATTATATTCCATAAATGTAAAAACAAAGTTATTCTAATGTTAAATGTATATGAAGATTTTCATGTTTAAGGGGTATGAGAAAGCCACCATGGAACTTGGGTGACTTTCAATATGATTAACTCTCCGATAAAGAAAAGAGTTGGTTTATTTTGATGTGTTTTTTAATAAATCCAAAGCTGACTGTGGTACATAGAATTTTCCATCTATTAAAACAGCTATTTCACCATTTAGGCTTATATCTTTATCATTTAATTTTGCTATACTTTGATTTGCTTTTATAACTAAGGTTTTTCCATTTTCATTTAAAGTTAATACATTACCATCTAATTTAGCACCTGTTCTATTTGTTACATCTACGAACAACTTTTGTGTAGCCTTTTCTAAATCAAGATTCATAGCATTAGCTATAAACTTAGCAACATCTGTATTTTCATTGACTCCAATGAGTGGTGTTTTATCAACTTTTTTTGGTGCGTAGATATATACAGGTACGTCTTCGCCAGTATGACCGCCAGTCGTATAACCAATATAAGCTTTTTGATTCATTATTTTTATAAGATTGGAAGATGTTGGATCATTTTTGAACTGTGTAATTAAATCATTTACCTTTGCATTATTATAAGTATCTCTATCTTTTGAAGTAATATCAGCTGGCGTATAGCCATCGGGGTTAATTCCATAAGCCTTTAGAACCTCGGAAATATTAGATTTGTCTTCTTTAAGTAATGACATAGCTCCTTCAGCAGTTTTTGTTGCTCCCTTTAAAGGAGATAAAATACTAAATGGTGCAGAGTCATATCCAATTAAGTCATAACTGCCTATAGAAATACCGCTATTTCCATGATCTGTTACTGCGATAACTATTGTATTTCCATCTTTTTTAGCAAAGTCTAAAGCCACTTTAAAGGCTTCGTCAAATGCTAAAACATCAGAAATAATACCTATGGTATCATTAGCATGAGCTGCCCAGTCTATTTTACTACCTTCTACCATTAAAAAGAATCCGTTTTTATTTTTATTAAGAACATCAATTGCTTTTTCTGTCATTTCTGATAGAGAAGGTTCTTCATCTATTTTTCTATCAATATCATAAGATAGGTTACTTGTTCCTCCAGTAATACTAGAAAAATTTCCCCAAAGTTTTTTTGCGTTTGATTTTTGCATTTCAGTTTTGTTACTTGCTATCTCGAATCCATTTGACTTTGCTATTGCTAGAATATCTAATTCTTTAGTATCTACCTTAGATGCTCCTGTACCTAGTAATACATCAATATCTTGATTTAAAATCTGCTCTGCAATTGTAGCGTAATTACTACGCTTCATTTCGTGGGAGCTAAATGCTGCTGGAGTAGCATGCATAAACTCAGATGTTGCAATGAGTCCTACAGCTTTTCCTTCCAGTTGTGCTGCTTCAAGTATAGTAGCCTTTGGTGTTTTATTTGCATCAATGCCTAAGGAACCATTGAGTGATTTATGACCTATTGCGTAGGCTGTTCCAGCAGGAGCTGAATCAGTGATAGGACCATGAGCCCATGTAGTAGTTATAAGTCCCGTAGCATATTGATCCATAACTAATTTATTAGACCCATCTTCGTTTCCATTGAGCATGTATCTGGCAATGGCTGTAGCTGATACACTCATGCCGTCAGGTATAAGTAGAATTACATTCTTAACATTGCTAGAACTTGAGTTAATAGCTGCTGAACTTATATTGGATAAGTTCAAAGACAACAACATTGCAATTAGTATAAATACTGCAATAAATTTGATTTGTAACTTTTTCATTAATTATCTCCTCCTAAAATTTGATTTACCAAAGATAATTCAATTTAATCCTTATCCTCTTGGATTCTAACATGTATCATTATAATTTATAAATGTAAAGATAAGGTTAGTCTAGTGTTAAATATAGATAAATATTTTTATGTTATAAATAAATTTTTTTTGTATTAGAAAAGATTCTATAAAAAGAAGGAATCTGATAAATTTTGTAGAATAAGTATTATGATAAATATAATTCACTATGAGACAGTTCTATATGATTAGAGAGGGTGGATGAAATGAAGCATATGAATGATGTTTTAGCTTCAACATTAATACAGATTTCTTTTGTTTTTATATTATCGTGGATTTATTATTTTTTGTTTTGCAGAGAAAAAAATGGTTTTTTCAATTGGATAGGGTTATATATACCTCGAACTAAAGATTGGATTAAAAGTAGTATTATGGTTTTCGTAATATCTCTACTAATAATGGTTGGACCACTTATTTTATTCCAGTACTTAGGATATATTACGCCAGAAATGACTTATGACAAGACAATAAGTGGACAAGGGTTTAGTATAAATATTTTAATCATAATATTTCTAAAAGCTATAATCCAAACGGCATTATCGGAAGAGATTTTTTTTAGAGGCCTTATTGGTAAAAGAGTTGCTAACAAGTTTGGATATCGAGCAGGAAATATTATTCAATCTTTAGTATTTGGTCTGCCACATGGGTTGCCATTTATGATTATTTATAAACAGTATATTGTTGGAATAGTTCTTATTATAACTGCTGGAATAGTAGGATATCTGCAGTTTTGGTTAAATGAAAAGAAAGCCGATGGAAGTCTAATACCTAGTATAACTATACACAGTATAATGAACATTATGTCCTTTGCATCCAAGGTACTGGGCTAGATATATCAATTTAAATTTATAAATCAAATAGATAGGACTGTATAGCTAATTATTTAAAGAAATATAAAAATATAGGGGTCACAAATTAATATTGATATGAAAAAATTCTATGGAGTAGTTGTTTATGAAGTGAATAGGGGTATCTTCAGAGTTAATATATAAAGCTTACTTTTAATAAGGAAGGGAAAAAGAAATGGATAAAAATGATATTGAAATAAGATTACTACAGATAACAGATTTATATTTAGATGCCTTGCAAGATTTTAATAGATATCAGATAACAAATCGCGTGATGTATAAGAAGAATGATGAATATATGTATAAAGATAATTATTTTATTGAATATTGGGATGAACTAAAAAAGGAACAAGTCATTCAATCATTGATTAAATGCATATGTACAGGAGGTATAGTTGTAGGGGCATTCAAAAATAATAAACTAATTGGATTTGCAAATGTAGAAAATAAATTCTTCGGGAAATATAGAGAGTATCTTGAGTTGCCGTATATTCATGTGTCTTATGAATTTCGAAATTATGGGATAGGTAGACAATTATTTCATCTATGCTGTGAAAAGGCAAGAGAAAAAGGGGCCAAGAAATTATATATTGGAGCTCACCCATCAGAGCAAACACAAATTTTTTATAAATCGATAGGATGTACATTGGCGGTGGAAGTAAATAAGGAAATATATGAAAGAGAACCCTTAGATATACAACTAGAATTTGTTTTATAATATAAATAAGTCTAGGAGGAATTCCTATGTTATTTCAAGAAGATAAACTCAACCGAATACTAGAAAATACTGTAGATAATAAAAGTATATTTGGAATATCGGTTAATATCGAATCAGGTGACAATGATCTTTCGTGGATTAATTCTGTTGGCAACTTAGGAAAAAATAGTCAGTATGCTATTGCAAGTATATCAAAGATGTATACTACAGCAACTATTTTAAGATTAGCATCAGAGGGGAAATTAGCGTTACAAGATAAAATTGCTAAATATCTGCCTATGGACATTATATCCAAATTACATGTTTATAAGGGAATTGAATATTCCAATGACATTACAATAGAACACCTTTTATCTCATACATCAGGTTTGCCAGATTACTATGAGGAGAAAGACGAAAATGGAGAGTCTGTAGTTGATAATATAATCATGGAAGATAAATTTTTTAGTATTGATGATATTATTAGCAATACTAAAAAATTGAAGCCGCATTTTAAACCAGGAGAGAAAGGAAAAGCATTTTATTCTGATGCTAATTTTGATATCCTCGGTATGATAATAGAAAAAACAACAAATAAGAAACTAAAAGATGTATTTTTAGAGTATATATTTGAACCTCTAGAATTGAATAATACTTATTTATATGAGCAAAATTGTAACAAAGAATTTGCACCTATTTATTATAAATCAAAGCCACTTCATGTACCACTTGCAATGGCTTCATTTTCTGCATCAGGAGGAATTATTTCAAATGTAGAAGAGAATATGAAGTTTATCAAAGCATTTTTTAAAGGGGGGTTATTTCCTGAGAAATATCTAGAAAATTTATATAGCTGGAATAGAATACAATGGTTTCCTTTAGAATATGGACTTGGATTGATGAGATGCAAGATGTCAAGAATCATGTCTCCAATAATTCCAGCTCCAGAAATAATAGGACATTCAGGTTCTACAGGCACTTTTTCTTTTTATTGTCGAGATAAGAATTTGTTTATAACAGGAGTATTTAATCAAATGATTAGGCAGCCTTTTCCACTGATTTATAGGCTAATTAATTGTTTTAAATAGTAGTGGCGTATATAAAAAACTGTAAATTTTAAATGGAGGGTAGATTGAGGATATGTCTTAGAAAATTGATATTAATAGCTTAAAGTAATAAAGAATAAAGTGTTAGAGGAGGATGGGGATGTCAAGTTTTGAAAAAGTAGAAACTAATAGATTGATATTAAGAGAATTTATAGAAACTGATATTCAAGGAGTTTACCAATATGCATCAGATCCAGATGTATCGAAATACGAGCCATGGGGTCCAAATTCATTAAAACAAACAGAAGAATTTGTGAGAATCTGTATAGAATATCAACATCAAAAAGATAGAGTAGATTTTGAATTAGCAGTAATAGAAAAAAGTAGTAATAAATTAATAGGGGCTTGTGGAATTCATATCTCAGACAAAGGAAATAGAGAAGGCTGGATTGGATATGTTATCAATAAGCTATATTGGCGAAAAGGATATGGAACAGAAATTGCAGAAAAATTATTAGATATTGGGTTTAATGAGTTTAAATTACATAGAATTTATGCCACTTGTCATCCTAATAATCTTGGCTCTGAAAAAGTATTACAAAAAATTGGGATGAAAAAAGAAGGATGCTTAAGAAATAATATGTGGTGTAAAGATAGCTGGAGAGATTCGCTACTCTATGCTATTTTGGAAGATGAATATAATCAAGAATAAGAAAATATCAATATACTGCTGATGATCATAGTTCCAATATATAAAAAGCTAGGGGTGAGGCTTTGAAGGTAGCATTTTTAGATAGAGATGGAACAATTATAGAAGATTATGAAGATAATTTATGGAGTAGTATAACTGAACCTGTTTTTATAAATGGATCAATAGATGCCCTTAAAGCTATAATGCAAAAGGGATATGAAATCATTATTATAACAAATCAATATTTAATAAATGAGAAAATCATTACCTTACAGCAATACAAAGAGATTACAGATAAGTTTATAAAAAGATTATTAGATAGTGGAATTGAAATACTGGACATATTCTACTGTCCACATTCTAAAGAAGAAAACTGTAACTGTATGAAACCCAAAGATGGAATGATAAAAATGGCATTAGAAAAATATCCAGAAATAGATCTAGAAAATTCTTTTATAGTTGGAGATTCCTTGTGTGATGTTCAATTAGGAGAAAGGTTAGGGATAAAGACATTTGGTATAAGATTAGACAAGTCTAAAGGAAAAACAATAAAAATAGATTCTATAAAAGATATAGTTAAATATTTATAAATATATTTCACAATAAAGTGGTTAGGAGAAATGATTAAAGGGGGATTATATGAAAGCTATAGACCATTTAAACAGATATGTTTCAAATGTAGATAAATTTATTGATTTTTATAGGGATGTTCTTGACTATGAATTAATCGATAAAGGTATAAAAGGAAATGGGAAGAACTATGCAATTCTTAAGGGTGATGGACATGAACTATTTATTTCTGAAAAAGATAATTTTATAGTAGAAACAGAGCAAAATTTCAGACATATTGGTTATTTTATTGAAAATGTAGATGAACTTTTGCAAAAGTTAAAATTAAAAGGATATGTAGATCAAGAGCAGGAAATTATAGTGAAACCATTTTCAAGGCAGTTTTATATAAAAGATCCAGATGGCTTTGAAATAGACTTAATTCAATGGACAGATAAGAATAAATTCTATCATTATTTAAAAGATAAAAATATAAAATAAGTATTGGCAGAAATTACATACATAATAAAAATAAGAAGATATCAAGAATCTTCTTAAGGTAAATGGAGTGTTAAGTTTATGAAATTATTAAGAAAAACAGTAATAGTAGTTTTAATGATATCTATACTAATCATATTACTTTTACCAAATAGGACACCGAAGATTGAGGGTGAAAATAGTGTAGCAATTATAGAAAAAATTAAATTAGGCGGATTAGAACAAGCTATCTTAGTAAGAGGAAAGGATATCTCTAATCCAGTTCTACTCTTTTTGCATGGAGGACCTGGTTATCCTCAGATATCATTTGCTCGTAAATATGAAAAAAAGCTAGAAAATAACTTCGTCGTTGTCAACTGGGACCAAAGAGGTTCTGGTATGTCTTACTCATCTAATATTCCAAAAGAGTCTATGAATAGAGATCAGTTTATAGAAGATACAAAAGAGCTTATTGACTATCTATGTGAAAAGTATGAAAAAGAAAAGATATATCTAGTAGGACATTCTTGGGGAACAGAACTTGGTTTGTATGTAGTAGATAAATATCCAGAAAAAGTAGCTGCCTTTATAAGTATTGGCCAAGTTGTTAATGGAATAGAAAGTGAAGTGATTTCATATGATTATGTTCTAGAAATGGCTAATAAGAATAAGGATCAAAAAGCCCTAGATGATTTAATGAGAATTGGAGAGCCGCCTTATAAGAATACTGTTAATGATACTGCAGCACAGAGAAAATGGCTATCTAAATATGGAGGAGTGGAAAGAAAAGTAGATACATTAAGAGATATTATTTTAGGCAGCATATTCTCATCTGAATATACTGGAATAGATGGAATAAAATTTACTTTAGGTAATAAATTTTCTGCGGATACAATGTGGGGTCATAATAAGGATTTAGATTTCATTAGAGATATCCCAGAAGTAAAAGTACCTATTTACTTTTGTGCAGGTAGATACGATTATAACACCCCCTCTGTGCTGATTGAAGAATACTATAATGAGATAATAGCACCTAAAAAAGAATTGATATGGTTTGAAGAGTCAGCACATTTTCCAAATTTTGAGGAATATGAAAAGTTTAATGAGCTAGTTATACGAATAAAAGATGAGACAGAAAAAGGAAGTTGATTATGGAAATGAAGATTATTTTTAGAGAATTAAAAGACAGTGATATGAATGAAGTATAATATAAAGGGGTGTTTATGAGTGAATAAAGAATTTACATTTGCACGTATCGGCTATGTTTATATACCAACTTCAAATATTGATGAATCTATAGAGTGGTATACTCGTAATTTAAGCTTTAAATTGATGGACAAGTTTATAGATCGTGGATCATTTTTAGCTGTGTTACATCATCCCTATAAGAATTCTATAGCATTATTATTAATAGAGACTGAAGATGATAAAAGAATGGAAATATTACGTAATGGGAAGCCGTTTCCTATTATGGCTATAAATTGTCCAGATATTGAATATACTTATAATTATTTGAAAGGTAATGGAGTTGTAGTTGAAGATATACAGATACTTGGGGATGGAGAGGCAAAATATTTTTATTTCAGAGATAACCAAAATAATTTCTTAGAAGCAGCATGGTCTATTTGGGATCCAAAAGATGAAATAAAAGAAGATTTGTCAAGTGAAGCAAATGAATACATATTTGAATCCCCTAGATTAGGATTTAGGATGTGGAATGAATCAGATAGAGCATTATTTGCGAAAATGAATGATAGTAAGGAAGTAATGAGATACTTTCCAAAGACTTTAGATTCTAAAGAAACAGATGACTTTCTTAATAGGGTACAAGAACATTTCAAGGAAAATGGATATGGATTATGGGCAGTAGAATTAAAAGATACTAAGGACTTTATAGGATTTATAGGATTATTAACTGCAACTTTTGAGGCAGATTTTACACCATGTGTTGAGATAGGTTGGAGACTAGATAATAAATACTGGAATAAGGGGTATGCAACAGAAGGAGCTAAGGCATGTTTAGAGTATGGATTTAATAAATTGAATTTAGATACCATATATTCTTTTACAGCACAAATAAACAAACCCTCTGAAAATGTTATGAAGAAAATAGGTCTAAAGAAAGTTGGAGAATTTAAGCATCCAAGGGTAGAAGACAGTAGCTTATTGAAACCTCATGTTCTATATAAAATAGACAAGGATGAATATGAAGGAATTTAAAGATAAAAACTTATAATAAAAGGGAGAGGTTTTATATGAATATTAAAAAGATACTATTGACAGGCATTATTAGTTTGACAAAACGATAAAATGAATGATGTTGTCATATTAAATGATATTCCTAATGCAACAGGGAGTTCACTATATAGATATAGGATTGGCAAATAAAGTGTATGACTGGAGGAGATACTAATAAATGGTTGATAAGGTATCTTTAAAAGATAGAGCTATTTATATTATATGTATAGTATTTTTAACTTTGGATTTAACCAGTTCTAATGTGATTTGGGCTAGCGAGATAGGCTATTACATACAAATAGTAGCTAGAATAATTGCATGTATTGGTTTTGCTATTATAGTTATATTGGATTTAGTAGATTCAAGTAGAAAATTAAAGAATAGGGAAAATTTATATAGTAAAAAACAAATTTTTAAAATAGTATCTTCGGTACTAATAGACTTTATAATACTTATTATTTTTGTCATGACCACTTATAAAAGAGCTGTCTCAAAATAAAATTTTGGACAGCTCTTTGTTAAAGATGACCATCCGTGTATATAAATAGTATTTACCCAAATAAAAAGAGTGAAACCTTGTAGAAAAGATATTAAATCTATGTGACTCTATATGGATATACTGACTTATTACAATATAATTATCAATAAGTTTTAATTATGGTTTTATATTTTAATAATGGGAAATGATATGTGTTTAATTAAATAGATATTATAATTTGGCTATCAAGAAGAAATTATAGAAGATATAATAAGATTATTAATGGTAAGCATTATACAAATAGGTATTATGTTACATTATTTATTTTACATACTGTTATAAAGGTGATAAGGTAAAAAAGATATATTTCTATATTATGACTACAAAATAAAATTAATAGGATACAGATAACATATTCTTGAGTTTTTAAAAAGGGAGAGAAATAGCAATGGAAAACATATTATTAGTTGAAGATGATTTGAATTTAATTGATGGTTTAGAGTATTCTTTTAGAAAAAATGGGTTTAATATTGATGTTGCAAGAACTGTAAAGGAAGCCCTTTTTCTATACGAAGATCAGAAATATGATCTTCTAGTTTTGGATTTAACTTTGCCAGATGGTACAGGATTCGAAATTTGTAAAAAAGTACGTCTTACCTCAACTGTTCCAATTATTTTTTTAACTGCTTCTGACGAAGAAGTGAATATTGTCATGGGATTAGATATAGGCGGAGACGATTATATCATAAAGCCGTTTAAATTAAACGAACTAATTTCTAGAATAAAAGCATTGTTACGTAGAGCGAACTCATTTCAAGGGGAGGCTAGTATAGTATCTTCTAATGATATTACTATTGAGTTTTTGAACAATCGTGCTTTGAAAAATGGGGAAGTATTGGATCTAACTGTAGCTGAATACAAACTACTTAGCTTACTTATGAAAAATTCAAATATAACTTTAACACGAGAGACCATACTTAATAAATTGTGGGATGGAGATGGTGATTTTATAGATGATAATACACTTTCTGTCTATATCCGTAGGCTACGCTGTAAAATTGAGAAGGATCCAAACTATCCTAAAATGATTCTCACTGTACGAGGTATTGGCTATAAATGGAATGTAGTCAGATAAGGAGGGTTTTGTATATGAAGTTACTCACGAATAAAGATATCCGCCAGCTCTTTCATCATATTATGGTTATTATAATATTAGCTTTATTTTTTTGTTTACTTCTTTCACAAATGGTTATTCATGATTTTAAAACAGAAGTGTTTACTTATAATTATAAGGTTGCAGGATATCTATTGAAACATGGAATAAATCCCTCCTATATTTCTTCTGCATTTGTAGGTTCAAAAACAGAAGAAGAAATTTTAGCAGGCAAAGATTTCTTGGACACATTAGGGTATGGAGTAGATATGAATAATAGGTTATTTTCAGATGGAAATATGCTTCTTCGGAAATATAAGATATATTTTATTTCATTTGTAGCAATGTTTGGAGCACTGATTATAAGTGTTTTTTTTCTATACTTTAAACGCCAGCATAATACTATTGAAAAAGCTAATACTGCAATGAATGCTTTTATGGCTGGTGATGCAACAATACGTATTGACAGCAATGAAGAGGGGAGTTTATATAAATTGTTTGCTTCTATCAATTCAATGACTACTTCTCTAAATGCACATTTTGAAAGGGAAAAAAATACTAAGAATTTTTTAAAAAATATGATTACAGATATATCTCATCAATTAAAAACACCTCTTGCTGCTTTGAAAATGTATAATGAAATTATTAAGGATGAAAGTGGAAATGAGGAAACCGTAAAAAAATTTATTACTAAAACAGAAAATGCTTTAGAACGGATGGAAATTTTAATTCAAAATCTTTTAAAAATTGCAAAACTGGATACAGGAGCTATTATACTTGATAAAAGGAAAGCAGATGTTTCCTTGCTTGTGCAAAAATTAGCTTATAGTTTTGAGACCAGAGGAAGTCAGGAACAAAAAAGTATTATATTGAATGGTCCTAATCATGTTGCTCTTTACTGCGATGTGAATTGGATAATGGAGGCAATAGGAAACATTGTCAAAAATGCACTGGATCATATGGAAGAAGGAGGAAAAGTTGAAATATCATGGGAGGAAACTCCTGTTCTTATAAAAATTACTATAAAAGATAATGGTAAGGGTATTCATCCTGAGGACATTCATCATATTTTTAAGCGTTTTTATCGAAGTCGTTTTTCACAGGATATTCAGGGTATTGGATTAGGATTATCTTTAGCAAAATCAATTGTAGAAGCTCACAATGGTACTATTACTGTAGATAGTACATTAGGGAAAGGTAGTCTTTTTACACTTGATTTTTTGAAACTTACAAATATGTAAGTTGGAATTCACCTTAAAGTAAGATATATATGATATTTTGGTGTTAGCAACTAGAAAGGTGGTATAAAGATGAATTTATTAGAGGTACAAAATTTATGTAAAACTTTCGGGAGTGGAGATACCAAAGTAGAAGCACTTAAAAATGTATCTTTTTCAGTATCAAAAGGTGAATTTGTTGCGGTAGTTGGAGAATCAGGCTCAGGTAAAAGTACACTTTTAAATGCAATTGGTGCACTAGATACACCAACTTCAGGAAAGGTGTTTATTGATGGAAAAGATATCTTCTCTATGAAAGAGGAAAAATTAACAATTTTTCGTCGTCGTAATATTGGCTTTATTTTTCAGGCTTATAATTTGATTCCAGAACTTAATGTGGAGCAGAATATTATTTTCCCTTTACTTTTGGACTATCAAAAACCAGATAATGCATATGTTGAAGAAATTTTAGATGTGCTGGGTTTACAGAGTAGAAGGAAACATTTACCTAGACAGCTTTCTGGTGGACAGCAGCAACGAGTTGCAATCGGAAGAGCATTGATTACTCATCCGATGTTGATTTTAGCAGATGAGCCTACTGGAAATCTAGATAGCAAAAACAGCAAAGATGTTATTTCACTGCTAAAAGCTGCTGCTTTACGATATCAGCAGACTATTTTGATGATTACTCATAATCAAAATATAGCTTCTGCTGCTGATCGAGTATTGAAGGTTTCAGACGGTGTGCTAACTGATCTGGGGGTGCAGAGAGAATGAAAAGCTATCTTAATTTAGTGGGAGAATACGCAAAGGTCCATAAGAAAAAGAATCGCATTACGATTACATGTATTGTAATTGCTGTATGTTTGGTTACAGCAATCTTTGGTATGGCTGATATGGAAGTTCGAACTAGAAAGATAAGTGCTATAAAAGAGTATGGTAATTTTCATATTAGTATTAAGAACATAGATGACGAAACTGCAAAATTGATTGATAATCGTGCAGATGTAGGGAATTCTGGATGGGTACAGAGAGTTCATGATGGTACGTTGAAAGGAAAGTCATTAGCGGTGATGGGGGGTGAAGAATCAATTTCCCGTGAGATGGGAATTGATATTGAGGAGGGGCGATTTCCCCAAAATATTAATGAAGCTTTATTTGATAGACAGGCTATGGAGCAGTTTGATTTCTCTTTAGGAGACACTGTTTCTGTAACTTTGTCAGATGAAAAAGTTAATAAATATATCATTGTTGGCGTTTATGGAGACTTTGCACAACTTAAGAGTCAAGATAGTCATGGGCTTTATTTATCAAATGAAGGAATACGAAAAATTGCGGATAATACAGACGGAAGTCGCTATTATGTTCAATTCAAAAAAGGTGTCAATATACGAAGAGCAATTGATGAAATTAAGGCAAACTTTCATTTAGTAGATGAACAGGTTTCTGAAAATACTGTTCTCCTTGCGTTAGTTGGGCAGAGTCATGATAGTTATATGATGAAACTTTATATGGTTGCAGCTGTGTTGTTTGTACTAGTGCTAACTGCAGGAGTTTTTATGATTGCAAGTAGTTTCAACATGAGCATTCTTGAACGTATTCAGTTCTTCGGAGTGTTACGATGTCTTGGAGCATCTAAAGCACAGATAAAAAGATTTGTATTGCTAGAGGGAATTAATTTTAGTCTCAAAGGGATTCCAATAGGATTGCTGTTAGGAATAGTCATTGTCTGGACGTCTTCAGGATTCTTAAAATATGTAAATCCTGTCTACTTTAAAGAGATGCCCTTATTTGCCATTAGTTGGCCTAGTTTGATTGCAGGCGTTATAGTGGGTTTTGTGACAGTGATACTCGCATCTCTTGCTCCATGTAAAAAGGCGGCTAAAGTTTCTCCGCTTAGTGCAGTAAGTGGAAACATTAATCAAAACAATGTATCACAGTCCAAAACAGCAGCCAAAACTAATCGTATATCTGTGGACATCGCTATGGGAATTCATCATGCTTTTGCTAGTAAAAAAAATATTTTATTAATGACGGGTTCTTTTGCTATAAGTATTATTTTATTTTTATCCTTTAGTGTAATGGTCAACTTTATGCATCAGGCTCTAAAATCTCTTAGACCTTATACTCCCGATATTTCTATTATTAGCATAGATAACACCCCATCATTGGATACAGGTTTGTTTGAACAGCTAAAGAAAGATTCTAATATAAAGCGCGTTTATGGTCGTATGTTTGCGTATGATATACCTACAGCAAGTAAGCATGGCAATGATAAAATTAATCTGATTTCCTATGAAGAAAATCAATTCAATTGGGCAAAAAAACAGCTAGTACAGGGAAGTATTGATGAGGTGGTAAAAGGAACAGATAGTGTGCTCATTGTTTATTCAGAAGATTTGACTTGGAAACTAGGAGATTCAATTACCTTAAAATTTTCTTCAGGAGAGAAAGAGATTAAGATTGGTGGGATATTATCTGATAGTCCATTTGATAGTAATCAGGGAACACAAAACATAATCTGCTCAGAAAAGCTATTTCAAGAGCTGACTGGGGAAGAAGGATATACAATTATTGATATGCAGCTTAAAAAGGGTGTAGATAATAATGCAGTCTCCCAGATACGTAGTCTAGCAACAGCGTCTCAAATGAAGTTCTCAGATATGAGACAAAGTAATGAAGAAACTAAGGCGATGTTTTATTCTTTTGCAATCTTTATTTATGGATTTTTACTCCTTATTGCCTCCATCACAATATTTAATATCATAAACAGTATAAATATGAGTGTTGCAGGAAGAATGAATCAGTATGGCGTAATGCGAGCAGTAGGAATGTCTGGAAAACAACTGAATCGTTTGGTACTTGCCGAAGCCAGCACTTATGCAGTTTGTGGAAGTATGACAGGATGTATTCTGGGGTTACCTTTACATCAACTTATTTTTCATTCTATGATTACATCACGTTGGGGTATTGAGTGGCAAATTCCTTTTGCTGTACTTGGTGTAATCATTATGATTACTGTTTTATCTACAATTTTGTCTGTTATTAAACCAGTAAAGAAAATTAGAAAAATGGATATTGTAAATGTTGTAAATGCACAATAAAATGATTTTTTCAAAAGAGTTTAATATTAATAGACAATTATAATTGTCTATTAATATTAAATCATTGAAAAAACCCCATGTTTTATATAAAATAAATAAGAAAGAATATCAAAGAATCTAGTGATAAAAATTTATAATAAAGGGGAGAGATTTTATGGCAACATGGGGGGCGCATATTAGAATAGCTGAAACTATTCTAAATGTGGATAGGAGTTTAGATGAAAAATATTTTCTTGTAGGTAATGTAGGACCAGATTGTGGTGAGCCTAATGAGGATTGGAGTGAATTTTTCCCTTCTAAATCAGTTAGCCATTGGATTAATAAAGATGAAGTTATTGAAGCAGAAAAATTTTACGATGAATATCTAAACAAAGAAATAGAAGATAATAAGTTATATTCCTTTTTATTAGGCTACTATGTACACTTATTAACGGATATTGAGTGGGGAAACATGGTAGATGAAAAGAAAAAAATAGATGCCGAGTATAAGAAATTAGAAACGGATAAAAAATTTATATGGACCATTAAGAAAGATTGGTATGATTTAGACCATCTATATTTTAGGAAAAACCCTAATAGCATATTTCATAGGATATTTAAAAACATAGAATCATTCCCTGATTATCTTGATTATTATCCTGCTGGAGCAATAGAGAGACAATTAAGATATATTAGTGGATTTTATACTAAGTATAATGGTAATCCAGAAAGAGAATATATATACTTGACGGAAAAGGAAATGGATGATTTTGTAAGTGGAAAATCCAATTGTATTATAGAATTGTTAAAAGAAAATAGGAAATAATCTTATAAACCTCTTACTGAATTTAAAATCTTAGGTCAGTAAGAGGCTATTTTTATGCTGTAAAAGATTATATAAAAAGAAGGGATTTAGCAAACTTTGTAGAATAAGTATAATATAGACTTTGTAAGGAGGAAATTTACAATATGAAGGAATATATAGTTAAAAAATTTTGGGCTCTAATGAGTGATGGAATGTTTGATGAAGTGGGAGAATTAATGGAAGAAGATGCATATGTATGGTTACCAAATACTAGAGAAGTTTTTAAAGGTAAGGATAAATATATCAATTTCAATAAAAAATATCCAGGTCGTTGGATAATAACCTTAGATAAAATTTTCTCTAAAGATGAGATAGTTGTTTCTGCTGTAAAAGTAGAAGCAGAAGATAAATCAAGCAGCTTTTATGCCACTTCTTTTTTTACTGTTAAAGATAGCTTAATTAGTGAAATAGTAGAATATTGGGGAGATAATGGTGAGCCACCACAATGGAGAGTTGAAGAAACGTTATCAGAAAGATATTAATAATTTTAGGTTTTACTAATTATGGAGGAAGTCATATGGAAAAATTAATAGATTTATCATGCATAATTGAGGATAATATGCCTGTTTATCCAGGAGATAGCATGACAGGATTAAAACAAGTAAAAAATTTACAAGAGGATTTCTATAACAATCATAGGCTAGATATTAGTATGCATTCAGGTACGCACATAGATTCACCAATGCATTTAACTGAAAGCAAAGAATACATATATGAAATGCCATTAGAATCATTTATTGGTATAGGATGCATTATTGATGTAAGAAATCAACCTATTATAAAAGAAAAACTAGAGTATAAGGAATTGATAGAAGAAAATAGTATTGTTTTGCTTTACACAGGTTGGGATCAAGAATATGGAAAGAACTCCTATTATGAAAGTCATCCAGCTATAGATATTAGCTTTGCCAAGTTATTGATAGATAAGAATATTAAGATGCTAGGGATAGATATGCCTTCTCCAGACAGATATCCTTTTGAAACACACAAATTGCTTTTTAAAAATAAGATATGTATAATGGAGAATCTAAGAAATCTCGATAAATTACTTGGTATTCCAAGCTTTGAAGTTATAGCTTTTCCATTAAAGATTAGGACAGATAGCTCGATGACGAGAGCTGTTGCAAGAGTATTGTAGAGTAAATTTATAAGATTTAAAGCGATATAGATAAAGTTGTATTTGTTTTTGTAAAAAGGGAAGGTGTTTATGCTATGAAAAAGAAGAAGTATAGAATATTGAAGGAATTAGTTGGTGGAGGAATAATTGGATTTATACTGGGATTTTCAATTCTATTCATAAGAGATTATATTCATATTCCAGAAGGTTTCGTCAAGCTGCCTTTTTATATAAATATATTAATATTTATTTTTACATTTTTTTTAGCGGTAACCTTACATGAATTTGGACATGCATTAAGCTTTATTAGCAATGGAATTAAAATGAGAGCAATATTTTTTACAATATTTGCATTAATTAAAGAGGATAATAAATGGAAATTTAAACTAACATCTATGAAAACTGTTGGTGGTATTGCAATCCCTGATATTATATCAGTAAAGGATGAAAAAGATTTCCAGTCAAAACAAAAAGCTTTTGCGAAAGCAGTAATAATGGGACCTATAAGTTCTTTAATAGTTTGGATTGTACTAACATTTATTAGTATAGTAATGATTAAATTTACATCAAGTATATATATTCGGGCAGGATTGCTAAGTTTAATTTTATCCTTAAGTGGTATCACCATATTCCTATTAGCCACTAGCTTTATAAAAAAAGACTTGGTAATAGGTGACTTTCCTGCATATAAAATTATTAAGAGTGATAGTTTTTTTTGTGGAATTCAATTTTATGGCTATGGATATTTATCTTCACAGCCAGAAAAGTCTAGAGATGAAAATACATATCTAAGAGAATACATTCTAGAGGAATTAGAAGAAAAATATAAAAATAAAGATAGTCATTGGTTTACACTTAGTATTATAGACACAATAATTGTAGAATATCTTGCAGGATATTTAGAGAAATTACCCATGATTATAGAAAATTATATTAGTTTTATTTTAGAAAATCCTGATATACTTTCGAAAATACGTTCATCTGTAATGCTTGAGATATTATATTTTCACATTATTATGTTGCTTCATAGAGATGAATATACTAGAGAAAAATCCTTTGAGTTATATAAAAATTTAAAGAATACCATAGAACCTAATACGCCTAAGAGAAAATATTTATTTAAGCAAATAGAGCAAATTTTAGGGATTAGAGATAATAAGGATTATCTAATGGATAGAAAAAATATTATAACATCAGATGTGCATCAGATATATAAATATTTCCATGGCTATTATATAGATGAAATAAGGATTAATGAAATGATATAGATAAATTGAATTTATAGAGGAAATTTAGAATAATGAGTTATATAGGATTATCAAATAAAAATATATAATTTATGAAAAGTAGCAGTTCAGCTATGTGTCCAACAATTGAGGAGGTATAAAATATGAGAAAACTTTTTAACTTGAGGAATATAATAGCATTTATATTAGGGATAATTAGTTACTTCATAATATCTTCGCTATTCCATAAATGAAATAAATAATTGATTAAAGGAGAGATATTATGAACTCAAATTTGACAAAGACTAAGAGTGAAATTATAACATTCTTATTGATTAACTTTGCAATTACATTCATTATGGGGATAATAATGTTCTTGGTCTATAATCGTATTGATAATGATATTAAATCGGGGTTTGCTGGAGCTCAGATGATGTATCCAGCCTTAGCTGTCATTGCCGTTAAAGTTTATTATGGAAAGGATAAAATTTCTAGTGGATTAATGGAGTTCTTTATATCTTATATCATTATTAGTATTTTATATATTATTATTTTACTCATAGGAATTTTTGCTTTTCCCAGCCATGTAAGCGGAACTTTAGATATAATCATAATAATATATAGTATAATGGCTTTAATTCTAATTGGAAATAATGAGAATAATTGCTTTGAAGAAATTAATATGAGCTCTACAGGCAGTTTTAAGAAGGTCATACTATTTTGTTTACTATTTCTTGGACTAAAATTAACTAGAGTTTTGCTAGTAGCATTTTTTTATAGACAATTATTAGAAGCATTAAAAATAATTTTTAGTGCTAAATATATATTTAAACTTATTATTGGTATACCAATGACTATAGTTTTAAGTTTTATACCATTCTTTGGAGAAGAATTGGGATGGAGACAATTTTTGCAACCAAGACTTCAAGCTTTACTTGGTAGAAGACTTGGAGTTATTATACTTGGATTTATTTGGGGGATATGGCATTTACCTCTTTGTATTATGCTTTATAGCCCAAGCACTCCTATTTACTGCATAATAGCTCATGTTTTGTTTTGTATATTGAGTGGAATCTTCATTGGATTTGTTTATATGAAAACAGGGAATTTATGGTCAGCTATAATTATCCATTTGATTAACAATAGCATGGGCTTTAGTGATGGTGCTAGTTATGAAACGACAATTAAGTTAACAGAGTTAATAATAGTTTTTATTTCTAATGTTATTATATTCTTACCATTTCTATTTACGAAAGAGTATAAAGATGAATCTATTTTAGAAAATACAAATGATAAAGTAATATAGTTGAGCATCCTAATTATTTAGATTAAGAGACTAAGTTGTTAATAACGGAAAATGTTAAAAAATCTAGATACTACTAAAATACATACTTATAATATGAATATCTTAAAGACTAATTGTATAATTCTAATTGGAGGAAATTATGAGAAAAATATTAAAGTTCATAGGAATAATCATTGGGTTAGTTATTATATTTATAATAATTAGCTATATTAATCATAGAATTCAATTATCCAAAGAAGATGAGTTATTCGTCCCAAATGGAGAGATGGTGGAAGTAAACGGACATCAGATGCATGTGTATACAGAAGGGCAAGGAGATATGACATTAGTATTTATGCCTGGTGGTGGTACATGCTCTCCTGTTTTAGATTTTAAATCACTATATTCTTTGCTGGATGATAAATATAGAATCGTAGTAGTAGAAAAAGCAGGATATGGATTTAGTGATGTAGTGGATATAGATAGAGATATTAATAATATTTTATCTGAAACGAGAGAGGCACTTTTGAAAGCTGAAATAAGTGGACCATATATCTTGTGTGCACATTCAATGTCAGGAATTGAAGCTCTATACTGGGCTCAGACATATCCAGCTGAAGTATCAGCAATTATAGGACTTGATATGGCAGTCCCAGAATCTTATAAAGAATATAATATCAATATGCCTATAATAAAATTATCTGCTTTTGCAGCTAATGCAGGAATTACAAGATGGATTCCTAGAGTATGGCAAAGTGATGCTATAAAATATGGATCATTGACAGATGAAGAAAAAGAATTATATAAAGCTATTTTTTATCGAAGAACAGCAACAAAAACAATGTTAAATGAAGTGCAAGAAATCAAGGCAAGTGCAGGTATAGTAGGAGAAAATGGAGTTCTCGATGTTCCTATACTAATGTTTTCATCCAATGGAGAAGGAACTGGTTGGAATGAGGATGAATGGAGAACCTTTCAGAAAAATTATATAGAAAATATTCAAGATGGGAAGATAGTTAACTTAGACTGTTCTCATTATGTTCATGATATTGAGTATGAAAAAATAGCAGATGAAATTGAAAAATTTATTGAGAATTTGAATTAAAATAAATTATTTCAAAGGAGAAAATCATGTATGCAAATCGGCATAAATAAGTTATTATTAACTATACTTTTAATCATTATTATATATCTTATTGCAGTAATATATTTATCTAGAAAAAGGCAAAGCTACTTAGGAATAATTTTACCTGGATTTTTTGCATGTGTGGCAGTATATAATTATTTAAAACCTATATTAGTACCTAATCCTAGACCAACAATGAAAGAGGCTATGTTTATGACCTTCTTTGGTACTTTGTCTATACTTGGATTTATTGTGTTTTTAGTAGTTAAATATATCTATAGAGGAAATAGAACTTAAAATTGATATAGATTTATATTAATAGAATGTTAGATTATGTTGATTCAGTAGAGAAGCTGATGCCTATAATTAAGAGCTTACTTACTCATGAATATTCACATGCATGTCTTCATAGTGATTATCCAACTCCAGATGGGAAGTCTAGTTTTATATCTAAACTGCAATATATATGTTTTGATGAAGGATTTGCTCATTTTTTATCTTTTCATGAGAATGTTAAAAAGATTGATTGGTTGGATAATGAGAAGTTGCAAAAAAAGGGAGATGCATATAATATTTTAAGACAAGCTGTTTCTTCAAGTATTGATGAACATTCAGAATTACTAATGAAATCTAATTCTGGAGCATACTGGGATAAGTTTGGAGCCATATCAGGAATGTTTGCTATTGCAGGGACCTTTGCACAAAGCGATTATAGCTATGATAATATAATCAAAATTTATGAAGATGGATATAAAAATTTTTTAAAAGAAATTTTTGACAAATAAAATGTATAGAAACTATATTTGATGAATGATTAGTAATTGAAGTATAAACTAGAAGATAGATAGAGGAGAATACAAAAATGGATATTCAACAGTACCCTAAAGATTTAAGATTACTTCTCGATGGAATGTTGTATGAAGCAGATAATATTGGTCGTTCAACTGCTGGAGTCTATAGATATTACAATGATAAATTATCATATTATCTAAAAGTTCAACCTACCTTTAATGAACTTGAGAAAGAGCATGAGATTATGGAGTGGCTGCAACATAAGCTACCAGTTCCTAGAAAGATATACTTTAAATCATATGGTGGTTTTGACTATTTACTTATGACAGAAATAGAAGGGGAAATGATTTGTTCAGATTACTTTCTTAATAATCCAGAGGAAGCAGTTAGGTTGTTAGCTGATGGAATAAAGATGTTACAATCTATTTCAATTGAAGACTGTCCATTTGATAATAGTCTAGAAACAAAGTTAAAGGAAGCATTATATAATATAGAAAATAATTTAGTTGATATATCTGATTGGGAAGAAAATAATAGATTCGATACTCCAATGGAACTACTTGAATATTTAAGGAATAATCAACCTAAAGAATTTACACCAGCATTTACTCATGGAGACTATTGTCTTCCTAATATTTTCTCTAAAGATAATAAAATAAGTGGTTTTATCGATTTAGGCAGAAGTGGGATAGCTGATATATATCAAGATATAGCTTTATGTGTTAGATCACTAAAACATAATTTTGGAACAGATGATTACATCGATTTATTTTTTAAGCATCTAGGCATACAACCTGATTGGGAAAAAGTTGAATACTATATTCTTCTTGATGAGCTCTTTTAATATTTGAGAATAAGTTAAATCAATTACACTATACCTATGGTTACTGATATTAAGATATGTTAAAACAGAAAAAGTAGTGAAAATTTCACTGCTTTTTTTAGCTTGTTTTGCAAAGTGTACTTGACATAATTTGCAAAGCATACTATACTAAAATTGCAAAGTAAACATTGCGGAGAGGTGATTTTTTGAAGACAAGAATTCAAGAACTACGAAAGCAGCATAGACTATCGCAGGAAGAATTAGCTAATGCAGTCGGTGTAACAAGGCAAACAATTACTTCCTTAGAGTGTGAAAAATATACAGCATCCTTAGTTCTTGCTTATAAAATCGCAAAATATTTTGGACTGACCATTGAGGAAGTATTTGATTTTTCAGAAGTGGAGGAAATATAATATGGAAAAATTTAAGGATAAAATTCGTATTAGAGCATTATGGATGTCAGCGATTGTGATCGGTTTAGCAGTTAGCTATCTTGTGTTGTTTTTAAACCAAGATAAATTACCTAAAATGCCTAATTTCATCATGAGTTTCCATGCAGGAGCTTTATGCGGACTTGAACTTCTGCTAATGTTAGATATATTTAAAAATGTAAGAGCTATGAGGGATGAGAGAGCATTAAAAAAATTATATATCGAGGAAAATGATGAACGTGCAATTATGATAATGCAAAAGACAGGTGCTATGGGAATTACAATATGTATTATAGGGCTAGGGGTTGGAACTATAATATCTGGTTTTTTCAATGAGATTGTATTTTTTTCATTATTGGGAGCTACATTATTTACAGCATTAGTTAAAGGATTCTTTAAAATTTATTTTCATTATAAATTCTGAGTGAGGTGATTAAAAATGAAGAATAATCAAATGAATGGGTATATAATTTGGGGATTACTAATTAATAGTATTGTATTAGGGTCAAAACAATTCATAGAAATGCCAGAAGGTATTTATTGTTTTGGAATGGGAGTAGGCATTGCATTAGTACTATTTGGTCTATATTCGATGAATCATGATACAACAAAAATAAAAAGTTTCAAAAGAAACTTAATAAAAAAGTTTATAAAATCAATATAATTATTAATTATGTAGTAATATGGGCTTCAATATACTCAAATGAGAAAATATAATATTTTGAGAGGACATTATGAATAGAGATAAAATAAAGATACTAAAGTTAGTTTGTTACTTGTTTGGATTCTTTTGGATATATAATGCTATGACTGGTTTTTATAGTTTTTATATTACTGAATTGCAAATGTGTGATAAAGAAATTTTCCTAATCAAAATAGCAGCTTTTGTTATAGGAGTTATCCTTTCATTAGTTGCATCAGGAGGTTTCACAATATTGTTTTGGTATTCATATAGATTGAAATACATGGATGAAAGGATATGTGATAATATTGCAAAGAAAATCATCGCATTTCTTTTCTCCACAGGTGTATTTAAAGCCGCATTTGGCTTTTCAATATTTATATTATCATTATTCTTTACAATTATTGTTTTGATTAGATATTTAGAAAAGGAATCCAGTGCTATAAATTATTCTCATTGATAAGAAATCTAGTAACATTATAAGAATAAATTCAAAATAAAAATTAATTAGCAGGCTCTATTGTTTGAGTCTTAAAGGAGGATTAAAATGGAATTTAGAAAAACCGTCGAATCAGATATTGACAGTATTATGAATATTTTTAATCAAGCAAAGGCATATATGAAGGAACAAGGAATTGAACAATGGAATAATAATTATCCTAATTATGAAGTAGTAAAAAATGATATAAAAAATGGAGTAAGCTATGTATTAGTAAAAGATAATAATATTGTTGGTACTGTAGTAGCTATTTTTGGAGAAGAAAAAAACTACAAGAATATTTATGATGGCAAATGGATAAGCAATGAAGAGTATGTAGTTATTCATAGAATAGCTATTGATTCTGATTATAAAGGATTAGGAATAGCATCCATTATTTTCAAGAACATAGAGGAGCTTTGCTTAAATAGAAGCATAAATAGCATTAGGGTGGATACCCATGAAGATAATTTATCAATGCAAAGGTTACTGTCTAAAAATGGTTTCCAGTATTGTGGTGTGATTTACTTAGAGGATAAAAGTAAGAGAATTGCATTTGAAAAAATATTATAATAAACAACTCTTGACAGATATAAATCATACTGTTAATATGTAATTGTAATAAATAATAATGAATATGTTGCTCATATAGGTCTCATAATATGGTTGAGACGTTTCTACAAAATGACCGAAAATCATTTAGCTATGGGCGAAAGTGTACCTAGGGTTCCGAAGACTTTGTCTTGCTGGACCGAGCGGTACAGATACTGTATGGACAGTATTACACCGAAGGGATAAAAGCCCAGTCGGGTAGGTTTCGCTTTGCCTACCCGGCTGGGCTTAATTTAATTTTTTGAGGAGGGTTAAATTTGGATTTTAAAAGAATTTTTATCGAGAAGAAGGAAGAGTTTAATACTGAAGGTCAGTTATTACTAAAAGATTTTAGAGATTATTTGGAAGTACAAGGGTTGTCAAAGGTAAGGACGGTAAATGTATATGATTTAATCAATGTAACCGAAGAAGAAAAAGAGCTTATAGTAAAAGAAATCCTCTTTGAAGAAATTTTAGATAACAAATATGAAAATAACCTTCCAATCAAAGCGAACGAAAGATTATTTAGAATTGAATATCTAAAGGGTCAATATAATCAAAGAGAAGATTCAGCTAACCAAATGATTAGAATCTTAACTAAAAATGAAGAAATAATTGCACAAAATTCAAAAATAATAATTTTAGAAAATGTAACAGAAGAAGAATTAGCTAAAATAAAGAAATATTATATAAATCCAATAGAGATGAAGGAAATTGCATTTAATAGCTTTATCTTTGAAAAAGAAACTGAAGCAACAGAAGAAATAGAAATAATAGATGATTTTATAAAGATGACAGAAAATCAACTTATATCTTTTAAATCAAAATATGGAATAGGTATGGATATAGAAGACATTTTATTCTGCCAAAAGTATTTTAAAGATGAAGATAGGAATCCAACTATTACTGAGTTAAAGCTAATAGACACTTATTGGTCAGATCACTGTAGACATACTACCTTCATGACAGAGATTACAGATATATCTATGGATGCAGGAAAGTATAAAGAAGTATTCCAAAAATCATTAGATGAATATATAAAATCTAGAGAATTTGTTTATGAAAACAAAGAAAGACCAATTTGCTTAATGGATTTGGCTACTATCAATATGAAGGAAACTAAGAAAAAGGGCTTACTAGATGATAAGGAAGAATCAGATGAGGTTAATGCAGCCAGCATTGAAATAGATGTAGACGTTAATGGTACAACTGAGAGATGGTTGCTGATGTTTAAAAATGAAACTCATAATCATCCTACAGAGATGGAACCATTTGGTGGTGCATCAACTTGCCTCGGTGGAGCAATAAGAGACCCATTATCAGGCAGAGCTTACGTATATCAGGCTATGAGGATCACAGGGGCAGCAGATCCAAGACAAAAATATGAAGATACTTTGTCTGGAAAATTACCTCAAAGGAAGATTACTCAGACTGCGAAGACAGGATATAGTTCCTATGGATATCAAATAGGTGCTGCAACAGGATATGTTAAAGAAATATATGACAAGGGTTATATGGCCAAGAGAATGGAATTAGGAGCATTAGTTGCAGCTGCTCCAAAGGAAGCTGTATATAGAGGAAATTCTGAGCCGGGAGATTTGATTGTCCTAGTAGGTGGTAAAACAGGTAGAGATGGATTAGGTGGAGCAGTTGGTTCATCTAAGGAACATACAGAGGAATCCCTACACACATCAGGTGCAGAAGTGCAGAAGGGAAATCCAGCAGTAGAAAGGAAAATAGTTCGTTTATTTAGGAATGAAGAAGTATCTAAGATGATTAAAAAATGTAATGATTTTGGTGCTGGGGGAGTTTCAGTAGCAATAGGAGAATTGGCAGATGGACTTTTTATTGAATTAGATAAAGTACCACTAAAATATCCTGGTCTTGATGGCACAGAGATTGCATTATCTGAGTCACAAGAGAGGATGGCCGTAGTTATTGCACCTGAAAATCTAGATAGATTTATGTCCTTTGTTAAAGCGGAGGATTCAGAAGGCACAGTAGTAGCTAAGGTTACAGAAGAAAAAACTCTTAAAATGGTATGGAGAGGAAAAACTATTGTCGATATCAAGAGGAGTTTCTTAGACACCAATGGTATAAGAAAGAAGAATAAAGTTAATATAGAACAACCTATTGGAGAATTATATTTAGATAAAATGCCATCTCATGTAGAAGGAAAAAATACCATAGATGCATTTGTAGAAAATATAAAGGATTTAAACATCTGTAGCCAAAAAGGCTTAGTAGAAGGATTTGATCATACTGTAGGGTCAAGTACGGTATTGATGCCTTTAGGTGGGAAATATGGACTTACTCCGGCAGAAGGAATGGTTGCGAAGATTCCTGTACAGGAAGGAGAGACAAATACTTGCTCTTTAATGAGCTATGGTTATGAACCAAAACTTTCAAAATGGAGTCCATTCCATGGAGGCTATTATGCTGTTATAGAATCCGTAGCAAAGATTGTAGCTATGGGTGGAGATTATAAAAAAATAAGATTAACCTTCCAAGAATACTTTGAAAGAATCGGAAATGATCCAACTAAATGGGGTAAACCATTTTCTGCACTACTTGGCGCATTTTTAGTACAAAAAGAATTAGATACTCCAAGCATAGGCGGAAAGGATAGTATGAGTGGTACTTTTGAAGATATTCATGTTCCGCCAACCCTAGTTAGTTTTGCAGTAACTACAGATAAAGTAGAGAATATTATATCTCCAGAATTTAAAAATACTGGTTCAACTGTGGCTTTAATAAAATTGGATATAGATGAAGATGGTATGATTGATTTCAGCCAACTAAAGTCAAATTACTCCACAATTAAAAAATTAATAGATAAAGGTGAAATAATTTCAGCTTCCACAGTTAAATTTGGCGGAGTTGCAAGATCTATTGCTGAAATGGCTATGGGCAATAAAATAGGATTTAGATTTAATGAAGTAAGCAAAGAAGATTTGTTTAAGCCACTATACGGCTCAATAATAATTGAATTGAAGGATGAAGCAGTATTAGGAAACATTAATTATAGAGTCCTTGGAACTACAATAGAAGCAGAGCATATAGGAATAGATAAAGAAATCATTCAATTAGATTCTTTGATCAAATCCTTCCAAGAGCCATTGGAAGAAGTATTTCCAATATATAGAGACAAAGAAAATGAAGAAGATATTAAATTTGAAAAAGGAAATATAATTACAAGAAAAGCTAGTATAGCAAAACCAAGAGTTTTAATACCAATATTTGCAGGAACCCATGGAGAATATACTATGGCTAGATGCTTTGAACAAGCTGGTGGTGAAGTAGATACCTTTGTGTTTAAGACTTTAACTTTCAGAGACATAGAAGAATCATACAAGGAATTAGCAGAGAAAATCAAAGGATGTCAAATAATAGGATTACCAAATGGTTCATTATTAGGTGATGAACCAGAAACTGGTGGAAAGCTAATGAAATTGATACTAAGTAATTCCTATGTAATGGAAGAAATCAATAATCATATATACAAGAGAGATGGATTAATCCTTGGAGTAGGTGCTGGATTCTTAGGATTGATGAAACTAGGACTTATAGCTCCTTCAACAAATATTACCTATAACAAGAATGGAGAATTTATCTCAAGATTAGCCAATATTAAGGTAAGTTCAAATTTATCACCTTGGTTTAATGATATGACAGTGGGAGATGTATATACTTTACCAGTAGCTACAAAAGAAGGAAGAGTAATAGGGGAGAATATAGATGATCTAATAGCTAAGGGACAAATTTCAACTCAATTTATAGATGAGAATCCAACAGGATCTGTATATTGTATAGAATCTATGACCAGTTCTGATGGAAGGATACTTGGTACTATTTCCTCTATAGATAGAGTAGGAAATGGATTATATAAGAATTCAAACATAATAGGAGAACATAAGATATTTGAATCAGGTATAAAATACTTTAAATAGGGGGAGTAGAAAATGAAAGTTAGTATATTAATGGGAAGCATATCAGATAAACCTATATCAGAGAAAGTAACTAAAATTTTTGATAAATTTGGAGTGGATTATGAGGTCAGAGTAATATCAGCTCATAGAACTCCATATAAGGCTGTCGAATTTGCTGAAAATGCTGAGAAAAACAATACAGAAGTTATTATTGCCATAGCTGGAAAAGCAGCCCATCTAGCTGGAGTATTAGCAGGAGTAACCCCTCTTCCTGTAATAGGAATCCCTGCTAAATCCTCCACTATGGATGGATTGGATTCACTTCTTTCTGTGGTACAAATGCCAAAGGGTGTTCCAGTAGCTACTGTAGCCATAGATGGAGGAGAAAACGGAGGACTTCTAGCTGTTCAGATGCTTTCTATAAAATATCCTGAATTAAGGGAAAAATTCAAGGAATATAAAAAAGAGATGGCAGAAGAAGTAGAAAAAATTGATTATGACCTAACCCAACAAGCGTAGCGAGTTGTAGGTAGGTCAAACGCAATGAGCACCAAATTCATGCGACCGTTAGAGAGCAAATGAATTTGAGTTGCGAAACTGTGGCAAATGACCTAACACAGCGAAAGTAGTGAGCTGATGTAGGTCAAACGCAACGAACGCCAAATTCATGCGAATGACAATGAGCAAATGAATTTGTGCAGTGAGACTGCGGGAAATGACCTAACCCAACAAGCGTAGCGAGCAAATAAATTTGAGTTGCGAAACTGCGCATAGAAACTAACTAGAGAGAAGGTGCAATCTTGAGTGGAGTTGTAGGAATTTATAGCAAAAAAAGAAATGATGTATCAAAAATAATATACTATGGTTTATATGCACTACAACATAGAGGTCAAGTAAGTACAGGTATTGCAGTAAATAACAATGGCTTTGTTGATTATTTTAAGGATTTAGGATTAGTACATGAAGTCTTTCCAAGGGAAACTATGGAAAGACTTCGAGGAAATATTGGCATAGGACATGTTAGATATGCTGCAGTAGGGGATACAACTACTGTAAATGCACAGCCCTTAGTTGTAGGATATAAGAGAGGTGCACTAGCATTGGCTCATGACGGAGCTGTAGTAAACTTTGAAAAGTTACGAGATGAGTTAGAAGATAATGGTACAATTTTTCAATCTCAATTAGATACAGAAGTCATAGCCAACCTAATAGCAAGATATCACAAGGACAATGTGGAAGATGCTATAATAAAGGCCTTAGATGCAATAAGGGGAACCTATGGGCTTGTTATGATGACAACGGATAAATTAATAGGTGCAAGGGACCCTTATGGAGTGAAATCTCTTTCTTTGGGTAAGTTTGGAGAAGATTATATATTAGCATCAGAAACTTGCGCCTTTGATACTATAGGAGCTGAATTTATAAGAGATATAGAGCCAGGAGAGATTGTTGTTATAGATGAAAGCGGATTAAAGTCCATAAGGAAGGAGCCTAAAGGTAAGAACCCATGTTTATTCGAGATAATATATTTTGCGAGACCAGACAGTAAATTAGACGGAAAGAGTATTTACCTATCAAGGATAGAGGCTGGAAAACAGTTAGCCAGAGAAGCAGCCGTAGATGCGGATATTGTTATAGGTGCTCCCGACTCTGGTACGATATCAGCCATAGGATATGCAGAGGAATCAGGAATTCCTTATGCTGAAGGCTTAATAAAAAATAGATATGTAGGTAGAACCTTTATAGAACCAACTCAAGATTTAAGGGAACAGGGAGTTAGAATTAAGCTTAACGTATTAAAGGAAAATGTTGAAGGCAAAAGGGTAATATTGGTAGATGACTCTATAGTGAGAGGAACTACCATAAAAAGAACTATCGAAATGATAAGGAATGCAGGAGCTAAAGAAATACATGTTAGAATATCTTCGCCGCCAGTTCTTTATTCATGTCATTTATGGATGGATTCGCCAAATAGAAAAAATTTAATAGCAGCCCAAATGTCAAAGGAAGAAATAAAGGAATTAGTAGGGGTAGATTCATTAGAATATTTATCTCTCAAAGGATTGTTAAAAGCAGCAGATGGAGAAGAGTTTTGTACAGGATGCTTGAATAACAGCTATCCTATATCTAATGATATTGAATAGTTGGATATAGAGGATTAGAACAAATGCACAGTTCACAATGCACAATGCACAATTAGAGAAACGACCGCTGGTCGCCAGAAAAAGACCCCATAGCTAGACCGCGACAATTGTGAACTTAAGTAGGGAACCAAAATCATGGTTTTTGATTTTGTGTTCATCACTTAGCTACTGATATTTGCCCCGCAGGGTATAATTCAGTAGTCCTTTAGGGTTTGTTTATCTAGTGAATTGTGAATCGTGAATTGAAAATAGGAGGGTGTAAAGTGAGCTTAACTTATAAGGATGCAGGTGTAGATAAAGAAGCAGGATATAAAGAGGTACAGCTTATAAAGGGAATGATAAAGAAAACTCATATCCCAGGGGTTTTATCAGATATAGGTGGATTTGCAGGCTTGTTTCAATTAGATACTAAGTCCTATGAAGAACCAGTTTTAGTATCAGGAACGGATGGAGTAGGTACTAAGCTAAGACTTGCTTTTATGATGGATAAACATAATACCATAGGAGAAGATTGTGTAGCTATGTGTGCTAATGATATTCTTTGTCAAGGAGCTAAGCCCTTATTTTTCTTAGATTATATAGCCACAGGAAAACTTATTCCTGAAAAGATGGCAAATATTGTAGAAGGTGTATCTAATGGTTGCATCAAAGCAGGTTGTGCCCTAATTGGTGGAGAAACTGCTGAAATGCCTGGATTTTATAAAGAAGATGAATATGATGTTGCGGGATTTTGTGTAGGAGTAGTAGACAAGAAGAAGATAATAAACGGATCTGCAATAGAAGAAGGCGACTATATCATAGGATTACCATCTAGTGGAGTTCATAGCAATGGTTTTTCTTTAGTTAGAAAAATAATATTTGAAAAAGAAAAGATGGATGTAAACCAATATATAGAAGAACTAGGATGCACCATAGGTGAGGAACTTATAAGACCAACTAGAATATATACAAATCCAGTATATAGCTTGGTACAGAAATTTAATATTAAAGGTCTTAGCCATATAACTGGTGGAGGATTTTATGAAAATATTCCAAGAATGCTGCCAGAAGGACTAACAGCTCATATAGACACTGCTAAAATAAATACTCCAACTATATTTAACCTTTTACAAAAATGGGGTGGTATAGCTAAGGATGAGATGTACGGTACTTTTAATATGGGAATAGGTATGGTTCTTGCGGTAGATAAAAATGAACTAGATGATATTACAAAATATTTAAAAGAGCAGAAAGAAGAATTTATATTACTTGGTGAAGTTAAAAAAGGTACTGAGGGAGTAGTATTATGTCACCAGTAAAGATAGGTGCTTTAATTTCTGGTGGAGGTACTAATCTACAATCTATAATAGATAATATTAAAAATGGAAATATAGATGGAGAAATAAAATTAATTATTTCCAACAGAAAAGAAGCTTATGGCTTAACTAGGGGAAAAGATGCAGGAATAGAGAGCATTTATTTAGATAGAAAGTTATTTAATAGTGAAGAAGAATATAATCTAGAATTAATAAAAGAGTTTAAAGCAAAAAATGTAGAATTAATTGTCTTAGCAGGATATTTAAAGGTACTATCTCAAGAATTTATAGAGGAATTTAATCGAAGAATAATAAATATCCATCCTTCCTTAATACCTAGTTTTTGCGGAAAAGGATATTATGGTGAAAAGGTACATCAAGAGGTTTTAGACTATGGTGTAAAGATAACAGGGGCTACAGTTCATTTTGTAGATGAGGGAACAGATACGGGCCCTATAATACTTCAGGAAATTGTATATGTTAATAGTGAAGATACGGTGGATACCTTAAAAGAAAAAGTACTAGAGATAGAACATAAGCTTTTGGTACAGGCAGTGAAATTATATTGTGAAGGTAGTTTAATCATTGAAGGAAGAAAAGTGATTATAAAACAGAGGTGAGATGATGAAAAGGGCATTAATCAGTGTTTTTTATAAAGAAGGTATTGTTGAATTTGCCTCAGAAATAGAGAAACTAGGCTGGGAAATAATATCGACTGGAGGAACCTATAGAATTTTAAAAGAAGCTGGAATAAAAGTAATGGAAGTTGAAGATGTAACTAATTTCCCCGAAATACTAGATGGAAGGGTAAAGACTTTAAACCCTTATATTCATGGCGGACTTTTGTACAGAAGAGATGATGATAATCATGTAAAAACAATTGAAGATATGAAAATAAATCCTATTGATATAGTAATTAATAATCTCTATCCTTTTGAAGAGACAATAAATAAATCAGGTGTAACTCACGAGGAGATCATTGAAAATATAGATATTGGTGGTCCATCTATGATTAGAGCGGCAGCTAAAAACTATAAAGATGTAACAGTAATAGTAGATCCTTCCGATTATGAAATTGTACTAAGAGAGCTAAAGGAGAATAATGAAACTACCTTCAAAACAAGGCAATATTTAGCAAGAAAGGTTTTCAACTATACAGCTTATTATGACACATTAATATCAAATTATTTTAATGAAATAGAAGAGGTTATATTCCCAGAGAGATTAACTTTGGCCTATAAATCCAAGGAAGAGTTAAGGTATGGAGAAAATCCGCATCAAAGAGCAGCATTTTACAGGGAAGTAGGGAAGAAAGAAGGAACTCTAGCAGGAGCAATACAGCTTCATGGAAAGGAACTTTCCTTCAACAATATTAATGATGGAAATGGTTGTATTGAAGCACTAAAAGAATTTGATGAACCTACTGTAGTGGCTGTAAAGCATGCTAATCCTTGTGGTATTGGAAGTGGAGAAGACATACTAGAAGCTTATGAAAAAGCATATGAATGTGATAAGGTATCTATATTCGGAGGAATAATAGCAGCTAATAGAGAAATAAATGAGAAGGTTGCAGAAAAAATAAATGAAATTTTTATAGAAATAGTAATGGCTCCATCTTTCACTGAAAAAGCATTAGAAATACTCACTCAAAAGAAAAATATAAGAATCCTACAGATAAACAATATTACAGACAGGGAATATAAAGAATTAGATATAAAGAAAGTATTAGGTGGACTACTAATACAAGATAAAGATAATATTTTATTAAATGAAGAATTAAAGGTAGTAACCAGGAATCAGCCTACTAAGGAAGAGATGGAAGATTTATTATTTGCTTGGAAAGCTGCAAAGAGTGTAAAATCCAACGGAGTAGTCATAGTTAAGGATAAAGCAACCATAGGTATTGGTCTTGGGGAAGTAAATAGGGTATGGGCAGTGCAGAATGCAATAGAAAGAGCAGGGGAAAAGGTCAAAGGAGCAGTCTTAGCATCTGATGGATTCTTTCCATTTAAAGACTCCATAGAATTATTAGCTAAGGCAGGAATTACAGCAATAATTCAACCGGGGGGTTCACTAAAGGATAATGAAGTAATAGAAGAAGCAGATAAGAATGGTATTGCTATGATAATCACTGGTATAAGACATTTCAAACATTAATGCCTAGGAGGTAAGAAAATGAAAGTATTAGTTATAGGCAGTGGTGGTAGAGAACATGCATTATGTTGGAAAATAGCTAAGAGTCAGAAAGTAAGTAAGATTTATTGTGCACCTGGAAATGGTGGAACTGCTGATATAGCTGAAAATATAGCTATAAATGTTGATGAAATAGATAAGTTAGTTCAATTCGCTATGGAAAATCATATAGATTTAACTGTAGTAGGGCCGGAATTACCCTTAGTACTAGGTATAGTAGATAAATTCCAAGAAAAAGGATTGAAAATTTTTGGAGTTAACAAGGAATGTGCTGAGCTTGAAGGTAGTAAGGATTTTTCTAAAGGATTTATGGAGAAATATAATATTTCTACTGCTAAATATAAGACATATACTAATTTAAATGAAGCAATAGAAGGACTTAGGGAATTCACTTATCCATTAGTTATAAAGGCAGATGGACTATGTGCCGGGAAAGGTGTAGTTATTTGCCAGAGTGAAGATGAAGCAATGAATACATTAAAAGATATTTTAGGAGAAAAAGTATTTGGATCTGAGGGAGAAAAGGTTGTTATAGAAGAATTTTTAGATGGTATAGAAGCTTCTCTTCTTTGTATAGTTACTAAGGATAAAATAATTCCAATGGAATCTGCTAAAGACTATAAAAAAATATATGAGAACGATGAAGGACCAAATACAGGAGGAGTTGGTTGTTTCTCTCCTAGTCCGCTTTTTGATGATGAGTTAAATAAAAAAATTGAAAAAAATATACTTAATAACATAAGAGTCGGATTAGATTCAGAAAAAATGGATTTTAGAGGAATATTATTTATTGGTCTGATGATAGTAGGTGATGAGCCTAAGGTTTTAGAATTTAATGTAAGATTTGGTGATCCTGAAACAGAAGTATTAATCCCAAGGCTTGAATCAGATATAATAGATATATTTCAAAATACAATAGATGGAACATTAGAAAAATCAGATTTAATATGGAAAGAGAAGGCTTGTGTTACTGTAGTCATTACATCTAAGGGGTATCCTAATGAATATGAAAAAGGATTTATAATTACTGGAGTAGATGAGCTAGATAAGGATATTATACTTTTTCATAATGGAACAAAGAAAATAGATAGAAGTTTAATTACAAATGGAGGAAGAGTTTTATCTGTTACTAGTTTAGGACATACTATTGAAGAAGCTAGAAAAAAAATCTATTCAAATGTAGATAAAATTAAATTTAATGGTATGAATTATAGGAAGGATATTGGGAAAACTACAATTGTCAATTAATTAACTCATAGAGCAGGATAAAACCTGCTTTTTTTGTTGAAAAAGATTTCCAAAATCTTATTGTTCTGTTATAATACTATATAGTAATTGTAGTTTAAGTATTCATTAGTAATAGGCTAAAAAATTAGAAAATTGGAATAAAAGTGATTGACCATATTAAAAAGGGTATATATTAATTCGGGTATAATTTACTTAGGTAATTTAAATAATAGTTAGTACAAAAATAAACACAAGGAGGATTAAGTATGAAAACAGATGTTCAAATTGCTCAAGAGGCAACAATGTTACCTATATCTGAGGTAGCAGCGAAGTTAGGGATAGACGAAGAAAAACTTATACATTATGGAAAGTATAAGGCAAAGGTATCTTTAGGACTTTTAGAGGAATTAAAAGACAAGCCAGACGGAAAACTAGTTTTAGTTACAGCAATTAATCCTACTCCAGCAGGCGAAGGTAAGACTACTACAAATATAGGTCTTTCAATGGGATTAAATAAAATAGGTAAAACTGCAATAACAGCACTTAGAGAACCTTCACTTGGACCTAGCTTTGGAGTTAAAGGCGGTGCTGCTGGTGGTGGATATTCTCAAGTAGTACCTATGGAAGATATCAATCTTCATTTTACAGGTGACTTCCACGCAATAACTACAGCTCACAATTTAATTTCAGCTTTATTAGATAACCACATTCATCAAGGAAACGTATTAAACATTGACCCAAGAAGAGTAGTTTGGAAAAGAGTTCTTGATATGAATGACAGAGCATTAAGAGATATTGTAATCGGATTAGGCGGAAAACCAAATGGAATGCCAAGAGAAGATGGATTTGATATAACAGTTGCTTCAGAGATAATGGCAATCTTCTGTTTATCAAAAGACTTAGAAGACTTCAAGGCTAGAGTTGGAGAAATTATCGTAGCATATAAATATGACGGAAGTCCAGTATTTGCAAAAGACTTACAAGCTCAAGGTGCTGTAGCATTACTTATGAAAGATGCAGTTAATCCTAACCTTGTTCAAACATTAGAAAACACACCAGCATTAATTCATGGTGGACCATTTGCAAATATAGCTCATGGATGTAACTCAATGCTAGCTACAAAATTAGCTTTAAAAATGGCAGAATACACAGTAACAGAAGCAGGCTTTGGTGCAGACTTAGGTGCAGAAAAATTCTTCGATATCAAATGTAGATTCGGTGGATTAAAACCAGATGCTGCCGTTATAGTAGCTACAGTAAGAGCGTTAAAATACAATGGTGGAGTTAAGAAAGATGAACTAGGTAATGAGAACTTAGAAGCATTAGCTAAAGGGTTTGAAAACTTAGAGAAACATATAGAAAATATCAATAAATTTGGAGTACCAGCGGTAGTAGCTATTAACAAATTCCCAACAGACACAGAAGCTGAGCTTAACTATGTACTTGAAAGATGTAAATCATTAGGTGCAGAAGCTGTTCTTTCAGAAGTTTGGGGTAAAGGTGGCGAAGGCGGAGTAGCAATGGCTGAAGCTGTAGTAAGAGTATGTGAAACAAAAGAGTCTAACTTTAAACCTTTATATGATGTAGAAGATTCAATCAAGACTAAGATTGAAAAGATAGCTAAGGAAGTTTATGGTGCAGATGGAGTTGACTTCACTAAGGCTTGCGAGAAAACAATAGCTAATATAGAAAAATTAGGATTTGACAAGATGCCAATCTGTATGGCAAAAACTCAATATTCACTTTCAGATGACCCGACTTTACTTGGCAGACCTAGAGGATTTAGCATTACTGTTAGAGACATAAAAGTATCTAGAGGTGCTGGTTTCTTAGTAGCCCTAACAGGAGAAATTATGACAATGCCAGGATTACCAAAAGTTCCAGCTGCAAATAATATTGATATATTACCAAGTGGAGAAATAGTAGGATTGTTCTAGATAATGGCTGGGCAAAGTCCCAGCTATTATTATCACTTTACACTTGAATACGTTAGTATGAAACTATAATTTATTAGGAGGGCAGGATATGGAATTTAATTCAAAGATAAAATCCAATCAGGTAGATGGATTTTTTGAAGCGATTTTACTTTTAGAAAATATGGAAGAGTGTTATAGGTTTTTTGAAGACATATGCACTATAAAGGAGATTCAAGCAATAGCACAAAGGCTCGAGGTTGCGAAATTACTTAAAGCTAATAAAACTTACAATGAAATAGAAGCTGAGACAGGTGCTAGTACTGCAACGATAAGTAGAATAAATAGGGCTTTGAACTATGGTTCAGAAGGATACAATATTGTATTAAAAAAATTAGGCATAATAGAAGAATAAGAAAAGCCTCTAAGGAAAAGTTAGAAACTTTTCTTGGCCACTGCATAAGCGACTTGCATGAAATCAAAGATTTCGATAATTTGCTTAAAACTCAATTAGGTCAAGTTCTTGATATTAGGTATTAAAGCAGAACTTTCCTATTGGTTATAAGAAACAGGGACTAAGAGTCCCTTATTCCTTTTAGAGTGTAAAAATAAATTAGATCAATAGTAATATATAATCTCAGTGGAGGTGTGTATATTGGGGAAACTCATTAATATTGATAAATTAGAAATAGGAATGCTCTTGGACAAGGACGTAGTAGATATAAAAACAGGTGCAGTATTGATACCAGAGAACACCGCTATAACAAAGGCTTTCATTGATAAACTAAATATTCATGGAATACATTTTGTATTTGTTAGAGAGGAAGAAATACCTGAAGGAATTCGCAATGATGGATTTGCTAGAGAATATTCCAAGGTAGAAAATAGACTGGATAATATATTCAATGAGATTAAAGAGGGTAAAGAATTAAAATCAGATAAGGTAATTTCTGAGATGAATAGCTTTGTTAAGGAAATAGCCTCAGAAAGAGATATACTTACTCAGATGAGATTGCTTCGAAAGACAGATGACTATACATTTAATCATAGTTTAGGTGTAAGCATATTAGCTATAACTTTGGGAAAATGGCTAAATTATCCTCAAGATAAAATTATGGATTTATCTATAGTTGGGCTTTTTCATGACATTGGAAAGTTGAAGATCTCGGATGAAATATTGAAGAAACCGGGTATATTGAGTGCAGAAGAGTATGAAGAAATGAAAAAACATCCTCTTTATAGTTATGAAATGCTATTAGAGACTAACAGATTTAATGAAGATATTTTACAGGGTATATTGCAGCATCACGAAAAAATCAATGGGACAGGCTATCCTTATGGTGCTAAAGGAGATAGTATACATGAATATGCAAAAATAATGGCTGTATGCGATATATATCATGCTATTACATCTAATAGAGTGTATAAAGATAAGGATTCGCCACTACGAGCCGCAGATTATCTTAGACGTGAAAGTTTCACCTCATTAGACCCTAATATTACTCAAGTCTTTTTAAAGAATATATCTAGATTTTATGTTGGAAATAAGGTCTTACTAAGTGATGGTTCAACAGGAATAATAGTCTATATACACCCTCAAAATGAAACTAAGCCTATAGTGCAGGTAGGTAATAAATTTATAGATTTTCTTCAGCCACAAGATACTGAGATACTAGATATTATAATATAATATTTAAGAGCATGAGCCACATCAAAGCTATTGATTTTTAACATTAAGTGTAAGCTATTGTTGTAATATATCAAATTATGGGGTATATAATTAAATATTATAATTATTATGAAGTTAGAAAGTAGGGATTAAAAATGATGTGGAAAGATAAATATAAAGTTGGTGTAGAATTAATTGATGAGCAGCACAAAGAACTCTTTAAACGTTTATCAGAATTTATACAAATTGTTCAAAGTAAAAGTGATTGGAATGAAAGATTAGATAAGGTAAAAGAAACAATGGAATTTATGCAAGAATACGTAATATTCCATTTTGATGATGAAGAAGCGTATCAAGAAAAAATTAATTATCCAGATATTGAAATACATAAAGAAGCACATAGAAAATTTAAAGAAGTAATCAATGATTATGTTAAAATCTTTGAACAAGGAGGATTTACTGAGGAAAAAATACAAGAATTCAGTGCTAAACTTATGACATGGCTAATCATGCATGTGGGAAAAATGGATCAAAAAATTGGAGAATATGCAAATGAAAAAGGAGGACAAGCACAATGAAGGCAGAATACTTAAACTCCTTTTATAAGGCAACTCAGGATGTATTTAGATTAATGCTTGACACAGATGTAGAGAAGGGACAGTTAAAGGCTATAGAGGGCATGGTTTGCAGCAAAGATGCCAATGTTATTCTTGGAGTCACAGGAGATTTGAAAGGCACGATTCTTTTTAGTTTTACTAGTGATATGACTTTAGAGATGGTTAGAATAATGTCAGGAATGGAAATGCATGAAATAGACAACTTTGTATCTTCAGCTTTGGGTGAAGTTGCAAATATTATTGGAGGCAATGCAGTAACAAATTTAACTGAATATAATTACATATGTGATATTGCTCCACCACAAATAATCATAGGCGAATATAAGTCTATTTCTATGGCAAATAAATTAGCACTTCTTCTACCATTAAAAACCCATATTGGTGAATTTGATATTAATGTGTTTTTAGCAGAAAATTAATTATAATATGAAAATAGCTAAGATTATAATCTTAGCTATTTTCTATTATCTTTAATTCAAAGGATTATCTGGTAAAAAATTTTCAAAAATAAACAAATCAAAATACTTAAGATAATTGTCTAATTCTATTTTTGAAGGAATAGTATAAGCAATAGTGGTGACTTTATAAAGTCTTTTACACAAAATAAAAGATAAGTTATCATGATATTTGTAGTTATATGAAATAAAGTGAGGCCTGGTAATAAAGTTAAACATTAAGTTCTGTAATAAAAAAGAAAATATTTTACTTTGTTTAATTTCGCTCTTTAAATAATTTGTAGAAAGCTGTCCTCTAACAACCTGTGGTCTATTCTTTTTATACCAAAGTACAGCTAAAGGATTGAAAGATTCCACACAATATCCCCCACTATAATTATCTAAATAAGATGCAACTATACTACAAATTGAAAGATAATTAAATCTGGATTTTATTTCCACTATTAGAGGTACTTGTCCATTAACCAAATCAATTACTTCCTTTAAATGAGGAATCTTTTCCTTTGAATCAAATAAGGTAAGTCCTCTTAATTCTTGAAAAGTCAATTCATTTACATTTTTATCTATGCCACAGACTCTTTTTAAATTAAAATCATGAAATACAACTGGAACACGATCTTTTGATAACTGTATATCAAACTCAATTCCAAATCCATGATTTATTGCCAGCTGAAATGCAGCCATAGAATTTTCAGGTGCAATAAACTTTTCTTTATGAAAGCCTCTATGAGCATAATATCTTTTATAAAATAAGCTTAAGTCAGGTCTATTTAGTGTTTCTGGCATAATAGCAAGAAGGTAAAGAATAATTACCATTAAAATGATACCAAGAATATAGAAAAACATTAAATAACCTCCTATAAACTAATCTTCTACATCAAAATGTTCCAATGTGCTTTTTCTCTTTGGTGGCTTAGAATCACCATGACGAACCATCAACATTGTGCCCAAGGATAACAAAGAAAATACAAATGAATAAGGGAATAGTGTCCTATAAGAGATATTTTCTAATAGAAATCCAGATAATATTGGAGTAAAAACCTGTGCAGACATAGAGAATATATAATATAAGCCAGTATATTTTCCTACATCAGCACTACGAGCCATCTCCACAACCATTGGATATGAATTCACATTAATAGCCGCCCATCCAATACCTGTAAATGCAAATACCACATTGATTAAGGGAGAGTAAGTCTTAAACCAAAATCCAAAGAAATAAGAAATACTCATAATTACAATACCACCAATAATAGTTTTCTTTCTACCTATATTACTAGATATGATTCCTATAGGGATATAAGATAGAATTGCAGCACCTGTTGCAACCATAAGGGCATTTGCGAAACCACCACCTTGTAAGTCCCAAACCGTTATTGCATATCTAGAAAAAGCTGTAGTGACAGCATTATATGCTGTAAACCATAAAAATATTGATGCAAATATAAAATTTAGGCTTCGCCTTACATTTTTATCCATAGTTATGCTTTCATTTAGATTATCTAAATTGGATTCTTCATCTTCAGTACAATCAGTACTTGATACTTCTTTAGCTAATTTATTCTCTCTAATGGTAATTACAAGAATACCAACTGCAACTACCATTAGAATAGCAACGGATAAAAAGATATTTGTATAATTAGGTGAAGATTCTTTTGGAATCAATATACTAATCATTGCAAGAGTAAAAATGGCCCCTACTGCACCCATGAGATTAATTATGGAATTTGCCTTACTTCTAAGAGGCTTAGGTGTGATGTCAGGCATTAGAGCAACTGCAGGTGAACGATAGATACTCATAGAAAGAAGTACCACACCTAAAGATATAAAAAACAATATGAAATTTTGATTATTATCTGCAATAGGAATCATCATCATAGAGATAACTGCTATGACTGTACCTATAACGATAAAAGGAGTTCTTCTTCCAAATCTAGTCCTTATTCTATCGGATAAAGCACCGAAAATAGGAAGTAAAAATAAAGCTAAGATATTGTCAACAGCCATTATGGTGCCTGTCATAGTTTCCCCAACTTTAAAGGTGTTTTGTAAAATAAGTGGTATAATATTATCATATAATTGCCAAAATGCAGAAATAGATAAAAATGCTAGTCCTACAAAAAAGGTCCGTTTGTAATTTAACTTCATAAAGTTCCTCCTTAAATCTTTAAATTTACTCTTATTATAGCATTGGGAATCTACATAAACAATGAATATTATTATTAGAAGATCAAAGTTGAATTATGGAATGAAATTTCATTGTATAATAATTATTGTTAATATATAATTATATTTAGGGATATAATGGAGAATAAGGATAAAGGGAGGTTTGTGCTGATGACTACTGATGAATTTCAAAGATTAGTGTTGGAGAAGTTAGAAAGTCTAGAAAAGGGACAAAAGAACCTAGAAGAAAGGCAGAAGAACTTAGAAGTAGGCCAGAAAGGTCTAGAAGAAAGACAAAAGAATCTAGAATTAGGGCAAAAATGTCTAGAAGAGGGACAAAAGAGCTTAGGATTAGGACAAAGAGGTCTAGAAGATGGACAAAAACAAATTCTTATAAAATTAGAAGCAGTAATAGAACAAACTGCTGATTTAACAGAGTTTAAACATGAAGTAAAACAAGAACTTGCAGATATAAAATCTAATATATCAAGAATAGAGATAAACACTGCAGAAAATTGGAGAGATATTGCAAGACTCAAATCAGCTAGATAATATAATTGAAAGAACTCGTGATGGGTTCTTTTTTCTTTGAAAATAGGATAAATTAGCCCACATTTTAATCTATCCATTTTCATAAGATAATCTCTTTAATATTGACGAAATAGGTATTTCGGATGAAAGAAGTAGATAGAAAACTTTGGAATAGACTTATCAAGGCAAAATCTAGTAAATTAGATTATCCATGGAATAAAGGTTTAACTAAAACATCTATATGCTAGAATAAATACAAATTTTCTACCAAAGAAGATGACACGAAATAGATTATATCATTGAGAGATGTGGTCTATTTAACGCTTACGTAAGTAATTTAGACGTGAGTATGTAATTAAAGAATTGGATTAAGATAGAAGCTAGTTAGGATTTATAAATGTAAATTTGACTAGTTTGTGTTTATTTGACAAAATATATCGAAGTTTGTCGAGAAGATAGTGAATTCAATGGGTTGACAGCTTTTTTGTAGTAGGATATAATGACCATAACTTAACAAGTGGAAATAATTGTTAGTATGATTTTTGTAGTTCTATAGGGAAAGTGGATAAATATATATAGTTTATGTATATATAAGAATAAATGAGGAGGAGAAAAATGAATAGTGATAATTATACCTTTGGAAAGTCTGTTGGGAGCTGGCACGCTGATAGAGCACAGACAGTCACATTCGTAGTTACTGATGATTGTAACTTGAGGTGCAAGTACTGTTATATAACTCACAAAAAATCTGATAATAAGATGGATTTTGATACTGCTAAAGCTTTTATTGATCGTCTACTTACAACTGATGAGATGAGATATTCAGAAGCTGTAATCTTAGAATTTATTGGTGGAGAACCATTAATAGAAGCCAATCTTATTGATAGAATAGCAGATTATTTTAAGCTAAGAGCATTTGAATTAGATCATGATTGGTATTGGAACTATAGAATAAGCATTTGTACTAATGGAGTTAATTACTCCTCGCTTGAAGTTCAAAGACTCATTAAGAAAAATCTTAATAAAATGTCCATAACTATATCAGTAGATGGAACTAAGGAAAAACATGATATGCAAAGAATTTTTCCTGATGGTTCAGGTTCCTTTGATAAAATAAATGACAATATTGATTTATGGTTAAGGCAATTTAGAGGGGCAACGAAGGTAACTTTTGCAAGTGATGATTTGCCTTTATTATATGACAGTGTTTTATCTTTATGGAATAGAGGCATAAAAGAAGTCAATGCTAATGTTGTTTTTGAAAATGTATGGAAAAAGGGTGATGATAAGGTTTTAGAGGAGCAATTAAAAAATTTGGCAGACTACGTAATAGACAATAAATTATATGACAAAGGCTATCACTGTTCTTTCTTTGATGAAACAATAGGATATCCTTATGACGAAGAAGATATGGATAAGACTTATTGCGGAGCTGGAAAGATGATTGCATTGTCACCAAATGGGAATATCTACCCTTGCATCAGGTACTATGGGTACTCATTAAATAATCATGAAGAATGGTCAGTAGGTGATATAAAGAATGGAATAGACATGGAAAAGGTTAGACCTTTTGTACTATCTACTAATCGGATTCAAAGTGATTCTGAGTGCTTAAATTGTGATATAGCTACAGGCTGTGGTTTTTGCCAAGGCTTTAATTATGATGAAGCTCCAGTACCTACTAATTTTTACCGTGCTAAATATATATGTAATATGCATAAGGCTAGAGTCAGAGCGAATAATTACTTTTTTTCTAAGTTATATAATGTGCATGGAATAGAAAGAGAAAATAATAAGATAAATAAAAAGTCATTTTACTTTTTATTGTCAGACGACTACATAACTTATTGTTGCCATGAAAATCAAAATCAAAATGATAATGAAATGAGTGATAGTGTAATTCTTGAAGGTTTAAATTACGCACAAGAAAATTTTATGATGCCAATATTTGTTCATGGAAAAAGTGGAAAAACTTTGAGAACAAAAGAAGAATATATAGGTTATGACATATTGCATATAGTTCCTATAAAGTATTATAATCTAGCACAAAAACAAGAATTTAGACGAATTTTACCAGTATATGATATGGAGAATGTTTGGAATGAAAAAATATTTATTGACAATATAATATTAAATGTAAGAGAAGATGAAATAAAAAAATTAAATGAAGCAATTGATGAGTTAATCAAATTTTCGAATAGGATTAATATAAATATAACAGAATTAGATAGGCATTTTAATGAAGAAGAATATAGACAGCAGATGGAAATGATAAGTGATAAAATTATAAAAATATGGGAAAATGAAGGGAGGTTCAAGGAGATAAACATATTAACAGATATTTTGTTTTTGGACAAACATGATAATTGTCAGGCAGGAGAAAATACATTCGTATTATCTCCATTAGGTAAAATATATACTTGTTGTGCTGATTTTTCAAATATTGAAGATGGTTTTATTGGAGAAGTTACAGAAGGAATTATAAAGGAATATGGCAGTTACTTATATGGGATTGAGAATAATAATCTTTGTAGAATCTGTGATGCATATCAATGTAGGGATTGCGTTTATATTAATAAAAAAAATACAAAAGAGTATAATGTTTCACCATCATTTCAGTGTAGGAAAAGTCATATAGAGAGAGTAGTTTCTTTAGATTTAAAAAGTAAGTTTAAGAATTGTTCAATAATACCTAGTAAAAATACATTGGAAATAAAAGAAAATGATTATTTAGATCCAATATCAAAGTTTTTTAAAAACAATAGTGAGTTCGCAGGTTATTATAAATATCAGGTTTAAACATCAAGATTTAAAACTAAAGAAAAGTTTGGGAAAAAGGGATATTAACAAGGTGATAGGTCCATTAGGACTTCACAAATATAATTAGAAAGGGAGAGAATCTATGTCATACAATAGTAAGATTAGACAAAATATAATTAGCAATCCTATTACACCAATGGATTCATGTGGGAAAGGTTGTACAGGAAGTTGTAATACAAGATGTGGGGATAGTTGTCAAAGTCGTTGTGCAACAGATTGTACTGGCGACTGTTCAGGAACATGTGATGATAGTTGCATAAGCACATGTGGTGGTGGTTGCTCAAACAGTTGTGCTCATGGTTGTGCTAGGACTTGTGCAAGTGGAAGTGGCCCAATAACAAATAATAATTTGCTGTAATTACCAAAGAAAGTTTAGTCGACTTGATTTTCAAGTCGACTAAACTACATATAATTAGATTTAAAAAAATTAGTTAAAGGAATGAGATATGGTGGAAAATAACAAAAAAAGAGCAATTTTATTATCAATATTACTATTGATTATACTTGTAACGGGTGTATTTATTATCATTAGAAACAAAGATAATAATAAAGAAAATAAATATGGCAACGGAGATGAAACATTTCAAGAAAGCAAAGATAATGAAAAAAAAGAAACTGATAAATTTTATTATGTTGAAGAGTTTGCAGATGAATCAATATTTGAAGGGAATGGTTATGATAAAATATTTAAATACAATGGGAAAATAGTCAGATTTAAAGGTGATTCTTTACAAGACATAAAGTCTAAAGAAAATATTTATGAGATTCCGGATAATATTACGTTGAGGGGTGGATATTGGCTCATCAATGAAGATGAAATTTGGAATATAAAATATGATAGTAATATTAAGCAAATAATAGCTAGCTCTTTTGATAATAAGGGAAATAAAAAAGGGAATATAGAATTAAAGGATTTTAAAGGAAAGATTGTTGATGATTCATATATAATGGTTGAACACATGAGAGTTAGTGATGATTATATATATCTATCTGCTCAGACTAATACGCAACCAACTCTACATATATTCACAAAAGAGGGAGAGCTGAAATATTCATATGAAAGTGTAAGTAGCTTTGATGTAGATAATAAGGGGAGATGTATATTTACCACACAAGGTTCTACATCTTTGCCATATGGATTTTACATGGTTGATTCAGAAAAAGGAACTGAAATATTTAGAAATATATCTTATAGATTAAATCCTATACGTTTTTCGGAAGATGGAGAATTTATATATGGATTTGACAAAAATTTAAATGTATTCCATGCTAAAGATGGAAGTTTCAAAGAATCAATATTTGAATTTGGAAAAGATTCCACATATTTGTTAGATGATTACGATATAAAGGACTTTATGGTGGAAAAAGATGGAGATATCTATTATTCTTTAAAAACTAAGGTGATGAGGGATACCGTCATTGAATTAAGTGATATAAAAAGCTCCTATTATTTATATACAAAACAAGAAGGAGAAAGACCGAAAAGAGAGACAACGGTCATTATAACTGATTCATATAGAAATGATTTTATGGACGAAGCTATTAAACGATATGAACTTAAATATCCAGATGAACATATTGAATATAACTATACCTATAACAATGAAAATGAGTTTGGTGAAAATGCTGAAGAATGTGTATCTAAATTGACTTTGGACATTATCCAAGGAAATATAGGAGATATTGTTCATACGGGAGGAGTAGGAATTGAAATCCATAATATTTTAGCAACAGATGCCTTTATGAATTTAACAGATTTAATAGAGAAGGATAAAAGTTACAAAGATTTAAACAAGGATGTATTAAATGCTCTTAAGATTAATAACGCTATAAGGGGATTACCTATTAATTATATGTTTTATCAATATGAATTAAATGAAGATTTAGAAAAGCAATTAGGACTTAATATAGATTTTACCAATATATCTTGGTCAGAAGTATTAGACATTGTAAAGATAATAGAAGAAAAAGCTCCAGATAGACATTTATTTACATTAGAAATGGAAGGAAAAAGTCCTTGGGATGTTTTCGAGGAATATCTGCTTATAGCTAATATGCCAGACCTTATTAATCTAGAAACTAAAGAAGTAAATTTAAATCAGCAGTGGTTTAAAGACCTTTTGATAAAGTTTAAAGACTGCAGTAAGAGTAAAAATTTTGTACTTGGTAACGCGGAATACAATTTGACTGATAGACTTCATGGTTCATTACTAGCTTTAACATTTAACAGAAGTATTTATCATGCTGATAGATTATTTCATTTTAATGAATATAATAAGACAAATAGTAGCAGAGTGATACCAAGTTTTATTGGAGAAAAAAATGATAATAGGACTGGCTATAGTATGATGATGTACTCGATAAATAACCGTTCCGAAAGGAAAGAAAATGCATGGAAGTTTTTAAGCTTTTTACTGGAAGAAGATATTCAGTTTATTTCATCACGAGATAGAACAGGAATACCTATTAGTAAAAAAGGCGTTGATAGAATGATAGCAGATGCCATATATATGCATCGTCTTTCAGGTAGCAATATAGACGGATATAATAATGCTATGCTAGAAAACTCTCATAAAATCAACTATCTATACGATATGGGTTACCTTAGACTAGGTATTTCAGAACCGATAGGATTATATATGAATGGAGAAATAACACTTGATGAAGCATTGAAAAGGGCGGAAGAAAATGTAATGATTAGGCTAAATGAATAGGGGAATTAGAGTAATAAGAAAGGTATAAATGAAAATCAAATAGATTTGGAAATTAAATGGTGAAGAGTTTAAAGAAATTGAAGATTTATTTGAAAAGAAAATAGCACTTAAAAATCTTACTAAAATAGTTGATGCAGATAATCAGAAGCTTTATGATAAGTTAATAAAGTATTATGGTAAAACAGTTCACCAATTTAATTTTTGGTGGGATAATATGGTTAAGAAGTATAATTGGGAAATGAATAATTAATAAGGGGGAGATTATAATGTCATACCAAAGTAAATGTTTTAAAAATAATTTAGAAAACTTAATATCAACTAAGGATTATACAAATTGTTCATCATCTTGTACAGCAACTTGCAAATACAGTTGTGGATATGCTTGTGGATTTGCATGTGTAGGTACATGTAGCGATGCATGTACTATGAATTGTGCAGAAACATGTGCAAGAGGGGCAGGTCCTATTGCAAATAATAATTTGTTCTAATTGTTGGAAAAAGTTCATTGGAATTGTCTAAGCAAACTGATAAGCTTTCGCTTTACTATTAGTAAAATAAAACAAATCTATAAATAGAAAGCTTTCATAAAATCGATTATCTATACAATATGGGTTACCTTAGACTAAGTATTTCAGAACCGATAGGATTATATATGAATGGAGAAATAACACTTTTTTATGAAGCATTAAAAAGGGCGGCAGAAAATGTAATGATTAGGCTAAATGAGTAGAATAATTAGAGTGAGAAGAAAGGAATGACAAAATGAAAGCTAAAGAGGTTTGGAAACTAAATGATGGGGAGTTTAAAGAAATAGAAGATTTATTTGAAAAGAAAATAGCACTTGAAAATCTTACTAAAATAGTTGAGGCAGACAATCAGAAACTCTATGATAAGTTAATAAAAGATTATGGAAAAACAGTTCATGAGTTTAATTCTTGGTGGGATAATATGGCTAAGAAGTATAGGTGGGAAGGCAAGAATTGGTGGTTGGATTTTGAAACAAGAAAGATAATGACTAATATAATTGAGGCATAGACAATATATTTTACTTATTAATAAAAATTTGCCTAACTTAAATTTAAGTTAGGCAAATTTAATATATTTATCACTATTTAAATGATATTTAGGATGTGATTCTAACATGGATATAAATAAAACAGATAAAGAAAAACTGAAATGGTTTTTTAAAAGGTATATTTATACAGGTAAAAAGTATTTGGTTTTAATTATAGTATTGATATTTATCGGGTCTTTAGTTGCAAACATAAGCCCTTATTTATATGGCAAAATGCTGGACAGTATTACATTGGGGGATATGGATTTATTATTTAAAATTATTATTCTTTATTTCTTTATAACATTATTTACTAATTTATTAAGTATATTGGAGGGATATATAGGACAAGTTGTTAATTTTAAACTATCTAAAAATGCTCAAATAGAATTGTTCGATAAAATGATAAGAATGAGAACTTTAGCGTATAACAAATATGAAACAGGAGAATTTATCTCTCGACTAAATGGAGATACCGACAGCATAGTTTCATTTGGAATCAACTTAATTACAAGTATACTGCATATAATTGTTAATATTGCAGTTTCTCTATACTTTGTAATAACTATTTCTATTCGCCTATCTTCTGTTGCAATATTTTATATACCTGCAACTTTTCTAGTTACATATATCGCTAGAAAATATTTTAAAGAGCTGGCAGAAAGAGGAAAAAAATTTAGTGATGAATATTTTAGCTTCCAAAATGAAATTTTTTCAAATAATACGGGGATCAAAAGCTTTCGGTTAGAAGATAAAATTAATAACAAATATAAAAGCTATATTAATAAAGAATTTAAGCTTTTACGGAGATCCATACATTTGGGAAATATTATACAATTAGCCCATAGTTTGATTACAGTGATTTCTTCCCTTTATGTAATATATTTATCTGCCCTATTAATAAAGGATGGAATTTTAACAATTGGTTTGATGGTATCTTTTAATACTTATATAAATAAATTATTTTCTGCCATATCACAAGTATTTAATATAAATATTAGTCTTCAAGAAGTAGCAGTATCTTTAAATAGGATTATTGAAGTAATGAGTGAGGATTCAGAGGTTGGTAATAAAGCAATATATGAAAAAGAAGAAAAGCCTGTTTTGGAATGTGTAGATATCGCATTTACCTATGACCATGAAAAAGAAAATGTTTTAAATAACATGGATATTTCTATTGACAGATTTGGTTTATATAGTATTGTAGGTTCAAATGGCTGCGGTAAGAGTACATTTGCAAAATTATTAATTAGATTATATGATGTAGAAAAAGGAAGTATTTGTATAAATGAGAAAAACTATTCTGAACTTCCCTATGATTCTATAAGGAGTTATATTACATATGTTCAAAAAGAGGAATTTTTCTTTAATGATACAATTATAAATAATATAAGATTGGCTGATGAGTCTTTAAAAGAGGAAGATATAAAGGATATGTGCAAGAAGGTTGGTTTAGATGAATTTATAAAAGCTTTGCCTGAAGGATATAGAACAATTATAGGAGAAGGAGGCTCTACACTATCAAGCGGACAAAAGCAAAAATTAAGTATAGTTCGAGCATTACTTAGAGATACACCAATATATATATTTGATGAAATCACAGCAAATCTTGATGGTAAGGCTGAGAAAGATATTATAAGAATCATGAAAGAATACAGTAAAAAATCTATTATATTACTTATTAGTCATAAAATATCATCTATCATGGAGAGTGATAAGATATTTGTTTTTGGAGACGGAAAGATTATAGATAGTGGAGAGCATGACTATTTGTCGGAGAATAACCATATATACCAAGAGTTATTTGAAAATAGAAATGTCAATATGCCATTAAAGGGAGCTGAGGAAATTGGAGGATAGAAAATCTGGATTATATTTTATTTTGCCAGGATTATTGGGAGTTCTCATATTTTATATCATACCTTTTTTCTTAAGTCTATACTATACATTTACGAAGGGAATTTCAGATATTCAATTTGTTGGACTATCCAACTTTAGAGAACTTTTTAATAATCCAGCTTTCCTATTAGCTGCAAAGAATACTCTAAAATTTATTATTATAGGAGTTCCCATAGTTACTATGCTTTCTCTGTCTTTAAGTATTATGATGTCAGAGAAATTATATAGATTTCCTAGATGGGCAATGTTATCTCCTATGATAGTTCCAGTTGCTTCAGCTCTTATGGGCTGGCAAGTTGTTTTAGGAAATAATGGTATAGTAAATGAGATATTAGTTTTTTTTAACAATCAATCAGTTTCCTTTTTTGGAGAAGACAACGCTATGAAAACCTTAATATTAATCTATATAATTAAAAATACAGGATATATGCTAATCATCTTTACAGGAGCAATTACATCTTTAGAAAAAGAATATAAAGAAGCATTTCTGTTGGATTCAAATTCTAATTTAATATATGCAGCTAAAATAGTAGTTCCCCTTATAGCTCCCATTATATTCTTTGTAGTAATCTTAAGCATAATCAACTCCTTTTCAATGTTTCGTGAAGTTTATGCATTATATGGGAATACACCGCCAAATACAGCTTATCTGCTGCAAAACTTTATGAACAATAATTTTTATAAATTAAATTATCAAAGATTAAGTACTGCTGCGTTTATAGTAGTTGTTGGGATTTCATTGCTTATAATAGGATTTTTAAAATTTCAAGATAAATATTTAAATCATTAGGAGGGGGAATATGGCTAAAAAAATATTTAAAAATATGTTTATCTATTCTTTTTCATTGATATGTATTCTCCCTATTTTGATTATGATAATTTATTCCTTTAAAAGCATAGATGGAAATTTTTCACTAGTACAATATGGGAAAGCATTGTTTCAAACGGAAGATTTCTTTATAGGATTTTGGAACTCTATAATATATACATTTGTGATTATAGGTATTAATATACCTTTCGCACTATTAAGTGCATATGGCTTTACTAGATTTAAGTTTAAAAGCAAAAATATTTTATATTGGTTATATATAGTGCTGATGCTTATGCCCTTTCAAGCAACTATAGTTGCCCAATATATTACTTTAGAAACATTGAATATAATAGACAAGCCTATAGCTGTAATAATTCCCAATATATTTTCCACATTTGGAACCATATTGATGGCCCAATATATGAGAGGAATAAACAATGAAATATATGATGCAGGAAAGATAGATGGATTAAATGAGTTTAGTCTTTTTTTACGAATAGCAGCACCTCTATGTAAATCAATAATTTCTGCATTGACTATATTACTCTTCATAAATTATTGGTCTATGGTTGAACAGCCATTAGTATTTATTAAAGATACTATTGATATGCCCTTAGCAGTCACCTTAAATGCTAGCAAAAGATTTAGAAATATATCTTTTACTTGTGGAATTTTATTCAGTATACTGCCTATTCTCCTATATCAATTTTCCTATGAAGATTTAGTTCATGGCATAGGTATTACAAGTTTTATCAAAATAGATGAAGAGTATAATAAAGAAAGGAAAGGGAAAGGCAAGGAGAATATTTTAAAAATAATTAAAATTTTTATGATTATTATGTTAGTATTTACTTTACTTACTCAAAAGATCACTTATATTATGATGCCTGCCGTAGAAGTAGTTGGAATAAAAAGTGGAGATATGAAATCCGACCCTAGTGATTATACAAGCCCATCTTTAGGATATTATACAAATATTATACCAATTTCTTGTATTTATGGAGGAGGACAGAATAAATATATATACACAGTAATGAAGGAAAAATCCAGAAGAGAGAGGCTAGAAGCAGTAAAAATGACAGTTACTGTAATTGCAGACAATGGAATAGAAGCAGCAATTCAAGGTGGGTTCTCTCCCGAAACTCAGATTATTGAAAGATCTACAAAACCGATTATAGATGGAATAATCGTAAGAGTATTGGATAATAGAGGTGCTGATTATGAGGAATAAAAAGGAAATTGTATTGGTATTAGGGTTGATAGTTATACTTGCTTTTATGTTCTTCTTTCAGAAAAGTTTAATTGATGAGTTTTCTTTGATCCCGCAACGAGTGGAGTTATCATTTGATAAGGACAGTGAGGCTCTACCTTTTATTTTGTCAGAAGAACAATATATCAATGAAAGTTATAAATATGTTTTATATATAGAAAAGGACACGGTATTAAATGAAAAGTCTTTAACAGCTATGGGAATCGATAAAAATTATTATGAGTTGGAATCAATGGAATTTATATATGGAGAAAATATTTTTCTTAATGAAAATCAGATTATAATAAGTGATAGATTAGCCAAAGAAAGGTATGGAGGAGTTAATCCAATAGGGAAGATGATAGAAATAGAAGGCGAGAGTTATGAAATTATAGATATTTATAAAATCAATGGAAGTAATATGCTTATAAGAGATAAAAAGGATATAGTATATATAGATTATGAATATGCAAAAAACAACCTAGATAATTATATTTCTATTATTTCTATACAAAAACCTGCAAGTATTGAAGACGAGTTTTATAAAGATAAGTTTATAGACTATTTAAAGTTTAGAATTCCAGAGATAAATAAAGAAGCATTAAACATAATGGATTATTCCGATACCAATAGAGTTCTCATGGAGTGGCATAGAGGAACTAAGCTATTTATAGTTTCTTTATTGTTTATATTAATAGCAATAATCTTTCTAAGAAGAATAAAAATGATAAACAGGTGTGTAAAGAAAGAACTTGAGATATATTATCTAAAGGAGATTATATATCTAAGGATAAGTGAAATTCTTGAAGAAGCTATTAAATTAGTATTATTAATATTTGGTGGAATATTTTTATTACAATGGGTTATAAAATTTCAATTCAATATCCCTGGAAAATACTTACCAATTAATGATATTTTTGATTTTGAATTTTATCAAACACTAACTGATTCTATAAAAATAAATCTAAGTAGTTATGGATATTTTTATGATATGACTTTGAATAAAGTAAAATTACTTACTTTGGCATTTTTCATATTAGGCATAATTACATTTGTACTTATAATAAGAATGATCAATAATGAAGTACTGGGAGGAAGAGATAAATATGGGAGAAGTAGTATTTAAAAATATAAAAAAAGTATATCCAGGAAATGTACTTGCAGTAAAGGATTTTAATCTTGAGATAGAAGATAAGGAATTTATTGTATTGGTTGGTCCTTCTGGTTGTGGAAAATCGACAGTTCTTAGAATGGTGGCAGGTCTTGAAGACATTACTAATGGGGATTTAGTTATAGATGGAAAAAAAGTTAATAAAGTTGCATCAAAGGATAGAGATATAGCTATGGTATTTCAAAATTATGCCCTTTATCCTCATATGACAGTGTATGAAAATATGGCAATGGGTTTAAAGCTTAGGAAAATACCAAAGGAAGAAATTGATTTAAAGATTAGATTTGTAGCGAAATTAATTAAAATTGAAGAATTACTAGACAGAAAACCGAAGGCATTATCCGGAGGACAGCAACAGAGAGTAGCCTTAGGAAGGGCTATTGTAAGGAATCCTAATGTGTTTTTAATGGATGAACCATTATCAAATCTAGATTCTAAATTAAGAGTACAGATGAGAACAGAAATAATAAAACTCCATAAAGAACTTGCTACAACCTTTATATATGTAACTCATGATCAGACAGAAGCGATGACTATGGGAACAAAGATCGTAGTGATGAAGGATGGATTAATTCAGCAAGTTGCAAGCCCGATGGAGATTTATGATAATCCTATAAATACTTTTGTTGCAGGTTTTATAGGAACACCTCAAATGAATTTTATAGATGTAAAAATATCAATAGACGATGAAAATGCTTATATGAAGTTTGGAAATGAAAAACTAAAACTTAAGATTTCAAAGCTTTTATTAAATATGAAGGAACAACAAAATGAGATGATTTTAGGGATTAGACCTGAATATATTCATATTGAACCAATTAAAAACTGCCAAGAGCTTGTAGGTATAGTAGATATCGTTGAACATATGGGAGCAGAAACTCATATTCATATTCAAATTAGTGATGAGAAACTAATTGCAAGGGTACCTTATGAAGTGAATAAAAACGTAGGAGATAAAATTAAAATTTTTATAGATGAGACTAAACTATATCTATTTGATAAAACTGACCATAAGCTGATAGGGAAGCTATATTAAATATCCATAAGACAAATTAAAAAAACAATCTAGAAATAGCCTATGATTTTCAATATGAGTTATATCAAAATGATTTTTTTAATCATTTTGATATAACTCATATTTTTATGCTTGCATAAAAATATTTTATAATTAATCATACTTAAATATAATTAATCATACTTAAATATAATTAATCATAC